>Ga0209630_10000232_pt1 | contig 65070 bp, 47 predicted proteins | sample COG_01_FD_184745 | JGI IMG/M metagenome (GOLD analysis project Ga0209630, IMG submission 184745) | Pelagic Microbial community sample from North Sea - COGITO 998_met_01 (SPAdes) (version 2) | ecosystem: Environmental > Aquatic > Marine > Neritic zone/Coastal water | place: Helgoland, sampling...
CGGAGTATGGGGCTTCGAGTCGAAGGAACTCCTCCCTTCTAAACGTCAATAACTGCGCAAAATGGGACAATTAACAAAGAACCAAAAAGCATACGCTGACAAAGTCGACTTTGAAAAGGCTTACACACTTGCTGAAGCTTCGGCTTTAATCAAGGAATGTGCAGGCTCTAAATTCGATGAGACAGTGGACATTGCTGTGCGACTCGGCGTAGATCCTCGAAAAGCAAACCAGATGGTGCGTGGCACAGTTTCGTTGCCTCACGGCTCCGGCAAGACTGTGCGTGTGCTCGTGCTTTGCAACCCTGACAAAGAGCAGGATGCAAAAGACGCTGGTGCGGATTTCGTAGGACTCGATGAGTACATTGACAAAATCAAGGGAGGCTGGACCGACATTGATGTAATTATTACCACACCCCAAGTCATGGGAAAGGTTGGTGCGTTAGGACGCGTTCTCGGACCACGAGGACTCATGCCAAACCCCAAATCAGGAACCGTGACAATGGATGTTGGCAAAGCTGTTCAGGACGTAAAGGCTGGAAAAATTGATTTCAAGGTTGACAAGTATGGTATCATCCATGCCTCTGTCGGAAAAGTATCTTTTGATGCGAAAAAGTTGGAAGAAAACGCGTTTGAAGTGCTTAGCACATTGATGCGTTTAAAGCCAGCTGCGGCGAAAGGTATGTACATGATGAGCATCTCATTGAGCTCGACCATGGGCCCTGGAATTTTGGTGGATCAAAAATCGGCAACCGCTTAATTAAAGAATCATGAATCGACAAGAGAAGAATCAATTGATCGACGAGCTTTCTGAAGTACTGCGGGAAAACAGTGTTTTCTATCTTACAGATGCTTCGGGTCTGGATGCAGAGACTACAACTGAATTGCGTCGAGAGAGTTTCAAAAAGGATCTCACCGTTCGCGTTGTGAAGAACACTCTTCTTCGTAAAGCAATGGAGCGTGTTGAGGAAAAGAATTTCGATGAGTTGTATGGTTCCCTCGTGGGGCAAACAGCTCTGTTCGTTGGTGATGTTGGCAATGTGCCAGCCAAACTGATCAAGGAATTTGCCAAGAAACATGAGAAGCCAGTTTTGAAAGCTGCATACGTCGAAGAAGCTTGTTATGTAGGTGCAAATCAACTAGATCTTTTGACTTCGATTAAATCGAAGGATGAACTTCTGGGAGACATTGTCATGCTGTTGCAATCACCGGCCAAGAATGTCTTGGGCGCTTTGCAGTCAGGTGGCAACACCATTTCCGGTTTGGTCAAAGCCTTGGAATCCCGAGGTGTTTGATACTATTCAATAATTTAGAAACACACAATTCAATCAACAATCATGGCTGATTTGAAAACAATGGCAGAAAGCCTAGTCAACCTCACAGTAAAAGAGGTAAATGAGCTTGCCGAAATTTTAAAAGACGAATACGGTATTGAGCCTGCTGCTGCTGCAGTAGCTGTTGCTGCTGGCCCAGGTGCCGGTGGTGGAGGCGAAGGTGCTGAAGCGAAGTCTGAATTTGATGTAATCCTCACTGCTGCTGGCGCTGCGAAACTCGCAGTAGTAAAAGCAGTGAAGGAGCTAACCGGTCTCGGGTTGAAAGAGGCGAAGGAAATCGTTGATAAAGCTCCAGGTCCTGTGAAGGAAGGAGTGGCAAAAGACGAAGCCGAAGCGCTCAAGAAACAACTCGAAGAAGCCGGTGCTGAAGTTGAGCTTAAGTAAGCGAAAGCTTTAACTGATTTCAGGTCTAGGTGGGGAAGCAGGTTCCCCACCCAGACCTTTTTTGCCTTGTCTGAACCTGCAATCATCGCCGCCTGTTTCCACTATAGATCACAAACACCATGACTCTGGTGAAACCAAATACCCCGGAACGGATAAGCTTTTCCTCTGTTGAGCTGCCGCTTTCACGACCTGATTTCTTGGACATTCAATTGCGCTCTTTCCAAGAGTTTTTCCAATTGGAGACCAATCCCGAAAACCGAGAATCAGAAGGCCTTTTTAAGGTCTTCAGCGAGAATTTTCCAATCACAGATACGAGGAACCAGTTTGTTCTGGAATTCTTGGATTATTTCGTCGACCCGCCGCGCTATTCAATCAATGAATGCATTGAGCGAGGATTGACGTACAGTGTGCCCCTCAAGGCAAAACTGAAACTGTATTGCACAGATCCAGAACACGAAGACTTCGAGACCATTGTTCAAGATGTTTATCTGGGCACCATTCCGTACATGACACCGCAAGGTTCGTTTGTGATCAACGGAGCTGAGCGCGTGATAGTCAATCAGCTTCATCGTTCACCTGGCGTTTTCTTCGGGCAGAGTCGCCATGCGAATGGAACGAAGCTTTATAGCGCACGTATCATACCGTTCAAAGGTTCATGGATTGAATTTGCGACGGATATCAATAGCGTGATGTATGCGTACATCGACCGCAAGAAAAAATTACCTGTTACCACACTATTGCGTGCTATCGGTTTTGAAACCGATCGCGATATTCTGGATATTTTCAACCTGGCTGACGAGGTGAAAGTGACCAAAACGGGATTGAAGAGGGTCATCGGCCGACGACTTGCCGCGCGTGTCCTTAAAACATGGGTGGAAGACTTCGTTGATGAAGACACCGGTGAGGTCGTGAGCATCGAACGAAATGAGGTGATCCTTGATCGTGAGACGGTACTCGAAAAAGAGCACATGGAGCTCATTACTGAGTCAGGAGCGAAGACGATCATTTTGCACAAGGAAGACATCAATCAGTCTGACTATGCGATCATCTACAATACTTTACAAAAAGATAGCTCCAACTCAGAAAAGGAGGCAGTAGAGTATATCTACCGACAGCTTAGAAATGCTGAGCCACCAGATTTGGACACAGCGCGAGGAGTGATTGATAAATTGTTCTTCTCTGAACAGCGCTATGATCTTGGTGAGGTTGGGCGATTCCGTATCAACCGAAAGCTCGATATCAAAGATGACGTTCAAAATCGAACGTTAACGAAGGATGATATTCTTCTTATCATCAAGTACTTGCTAGACTTGGTGAATTCCAATGCGGATGTAGATGACATTGATCACTTGTCCAACCGACGGATCAGAACTGTTGGTGAGCAACTCTACAGCCAATTTGGTGTCGGTTTGGCGCGAATGGCGCGAACCATCCGGGAGCGAATGAACGTTCGGGACAATGAGGTTTTCACCCCAACGGATTTGATTAACGCGAAAACCCTGAGTTCCGTAATCAACAGCTTTTTCGGAACGAACCAGTTATCTCAGTTCATGGATCAAACGAATCCATTGAGTGAGGTGACACATAAACGCCGTATTTCGGCACTCGGACCAGGTGGTCTCTCGCGGGAGAGAGCAGGATTCGAGGTTCGAGACGTGCACTACACGCACTACGGTCGCTTGTGCACGATTGAGACGCCGGAGGGTCCAAACATTGGCCTGATCAGTTCACTTTGCGTTTTTGCCAAAGTGAACCGCCTAGGATTCATCGAAACGCCTTACCGAAAGGTGGAGAACGGAAAAGTGTCCTCCAAGCCAGAGGACGTCATCTACCTTTCTGCCGAGGATGAGGATTCGAACCTCATTGCTCAAGCGAATGCGCCGGTATCCAAGGATGGAACGTTCGAAAACAGCATTGTTAAGGCGCGATTGGAGGGTGATTTCCCTCAAGTGGCACCGGACCAATTGCACTACATGGACGTGGCGCCAAACCAAATCGCTTCGATTGCTGCATCCCTCATTCCTTTTTTGGAGCACGATGATGCGAACAGAGCGTTGATGGGATCAAATATGATGCGTCAGGCGGTACCGTTGATGCGCCCGGTGGCGCCAATCGTCGGAACTGGTTTGGAGCAGGCAGTTGCGGAGGATTCTCGGATTTTGCTTCGGGCCGAAGCGGACGGCGTTGTTGAATTTGTCGATGCGAACGAGATTCACATCAAATACAACCGCGACGAGATGGATGAACTTGTATCATTTGAAGATGCAATCAACGTTCTCCAAGTTCCTAAGTTCATCCGAACGAACCAAGGGACTTGCATGAATTTGAAGCCGATGGTCCAAAAAGGACAATCAGTTCACCAAGGCCAGATCTTAGTTGAGGGGTACTCTACAGACAAAGGTGAATTAGCGCTTGGACAGAACATGCGCGTTGCCTTTATGCCATGGAAAGGATACAACTTCGAGGATGCAATCGTAATCAACGAACGGGTGGTGCGAGAAGATGTCTTCACGTCACTTCACATCGATGAATACGTATTGGAGGTGCGGGACACGAAGCGCGGAGTCGAAGAACTGACAGCGGACATTCCAAACGTCAGCGAAGAAGCTACAAGCGATTTGGATGAACATGGTTTGATTCGAATCGGTGCAGAAGTCAAAGAAGGAGACATCCTGATCGGAAAGATCACTCCGAAAGGAGAGTCGGACCCAAGTCCAGAAGAAAAACTGCTTCGCGCCATCTTTGGGGATAAAGCGGGGGATGTCAAGGATGCTTCTCTGAAAATGCCACCGTCTGGACAAGGGGTGGTGATTGATAAAAAGTTGTTCTCACGTGCCATCAAGGACCGGAAGTCGAAGGCTGCTGACAAAGCAGTACTCGAGACCATAGATAAGGAATTTGATGCAGAGGCAGGAGTACTGAAGAAAGTGCTGGTTGAGAAATTGATGAAGCTGGTAGGCGGCAAAGTTTGCCAAGGAGTCAACAACCATTACAAGGAAGAGCAAGTCAAGAAGGGAGTGAAGTTCACTCAGAAAATTCTGAACAGCTTAGACTATCTGACAATCAACAGTGACGGATGGGTGCGTGATGATGAGAACAGCGCACTGGTTCGCCGTGTGATTCACAACTACCACTTGAAGTACAATGATGTCCTCGGTGCGTATAAGCGCAAGAAGTTTCAGGTGACAGTGGGGGATGAACTTCCAACTGGAATTGTAAAGTTAGCGAAGGTATATGTCGCTAAAAAGCGCAAGTTGAAAGTGGGAGATAAGATGGCTGGTCGTCACGGGAACAAGGGCATCGTTGCCAAAATTGTTCGCGCCGAAGACATGCCGTTCCTTGAAGATGGAACCCCCGTCGACATCGTTTTGAATCCGCTGGGTGTACCTTCTCGTATGAACTTGGGACAGATCTATGAGACCGTCTTGGGCTGGGCAGGTATGAATTTAGGAAGGACTTATGCAACGCCTATTTTCGATGGCGCTTCTCTGGACGAAATCACAGCGATTACGAACGAAGCAGGCGTGCCGGAATGCGGAGTTACTTATTTGCATGACGGAGGGACTGGAGAGCGTTTTGACCAGCCGGCGACTGTTGGAATCATTTACATGATCAAGTTGAGCCATATGGTGGATGATAAGATGCACGCTCGATCCATCGGACCATACTCGCTTATTACGCAGCAGCCGCTGGGTGGTAAGGCACAGTTTGGTGGACAGCGTTTTGGAGAGATGGAAGTTTGGGCTCTGGAAGCATTCGGTGCCGCGAACATTCTCCAAGAAATTCTCACCGTCAAATCAGATGACGTCATGGGCCGTGCACGTGCCTACGAGGCCATCGTCAAAGGGGATAACATGCCTGCTCCAGGTATTCCCGAATCATTCAACGTCCTTCTCCACGAATTGCGCGGATTGGGCTTGACCATTTCATTAGATTGATTACCGCATAGAATAGCCATTCATGTTTCAGCAAAAGCAACCCAAACAGCTTTCGAGCGACTTCAATACCATCACTATTTCGTTGGCTTCACCCGAGATGATTCTCGAGCAGTCACATGGCGAAGTATTGAAACCGGAGACCATCAACTATCGGACTTACAAGCCCGAGCGTGATGGCCTCTTTTGTGAGCGGATTTTTGGTCCTGTCAAGGACTTTGAGTGCCATTGTGGCAAGTACAAGCGAATCCGATACAAAGGAATCGTTTGCGACCGATGCGGTGTCGAGGTAACGGAGAAAAAGGTGCGCCGTGAGCGCATGGGCCACATCCAATTGGTGGTACCGGTAGCTCATATTTGGTACTTCAAAAGCTTGCCGAATAAAATCGGATACTTGCTTGGCCTTCCTTCTAAGAAGTTGGACCAAATCATCTATTACGAGCGATATGTTGTCATTCAACCTGGAATTGCAAAAGGTCCGGAGGACAGTGAGCTCAGTGTGAATGATTTTGTGACCGAGGAAGAATACCTGGATATTCTCGAGACGTTGCCCAAGGAGAATCAATACTTGGATGACAAGGACCCCAATAAATTCGTAGCCAAGATGGGAGCGGAAGCTTTGCATGATATGCTTGCGAACCTGGATCTGGATGAATTGTCATACAACCTTCGCCATTCGGCAAATACAGAAACTTCACAGCAGCGCAAGAGCGAGGCGTTGAAGCGTCTTCAAGTTGTAGAATCCCTTCGAGATGCGAACGCACGGATCGTGAATAAGCCCGAATGGATGATTGTTAAGGTCGTTCCGGTGATTCCACCTGAACTCCGTCCTCTGGTGCCGTTGGATGGTGGACGCTTCGCGACATCGGACTTAAATGACCTGTACCGTCGTGTGATTATCCGAAACAATCGCTTGAAGCGTTTGGTTGAAATCAAGGCTCCAGAGGTGATTTTGAGGAATGAAAAGCGCATGCTGCAGGAGGCTGTAGATAGCCTGTTTGATAACAGCCGCAAATCCAGTGCAGTCAAGACGGAAAGCAATCGACCATTGAAATCCCTTTCGGACAGCCTGAAAGGTAAGCAAGGCCGATTCCGTCAAAACTTGCTCGGAAAACGTGTAGATTACTCTGCACGTTCGGTGATTGTTGTTGGTCCAGATTTAAAATTGCACGAGTGCGGGTTGCCGAAAAACATGGCGGCGGAATTGTACAAGCCGTTCATCATTCGGAAGATGATCGAGCGAGGCATTGTCAAGACTGTCAAATCGGCGAAGAAAATCGTTGACGGTAAAGAGCCCGTGGTGTGGGATATTTTGGAAAATGTAATGAAGGGTCATCCGGTTTTACTCAACCGGGCTCCGACGCTTCACCGTCTTGGAATTCAGGCCTTTCAACCAAAATTGATTGAGGGCAAAGCCATTCAATTGCATCCTCTTGCCTGTACAGCTTTCAACGCTGACTTTGATGGTGACCAGATGGCGGTCCACTTGCCTCTTGGCAGTGCAGCTATTTTGGAGGCTCAATTGTTGATGTTGGCTTCACACAATATTCTGAATCCAGCCAACGGTGCACCAATCGCCGTACCATCGCAAGACATGGTTCTTGGTCTCTATTATATGACCAAGGTCAAGAAAGGAACCAAAGACGAGCCTGTCTCGGGTGAAGGAATGACATGCTACTCAACAGAGGAGGTGCGCATTGCTTACCAAGAGGGAAAGCTGGACCTGCACGCAGAAATCAAAATGCGTTTTGTTGACGTGAATGGAATTGCCAGCATCATCGATACGACTTGTGGGCGAGTGCTTTTCAATGATCATGTTCCTGCTGAAGCCGGATACATCAACGATCTGCTTACCAAGAAGTCGTTGCGTGGAATCATTTCCCATGTTCTGAACAGCACCAATGTTCCACGTACAGCTCAGTTCCTTGATGACATCAAGAAGCTTGGCTTCTATATGGCCTTCAAGGGCGGATTATCGTTCAACCTGAATGATGTAATCATTCCCGATGAGAAAGTGAAATTGGTCGATTCTGCCAAAGATCAGGTGGCAGAGGTTATGGAGAACTACAACATGGGTCTCATTACGAACAACGAGCGGTACAATCAGATCATCGACATCTGGACGCATACCAATTCAAAGTTGACGAATATCTTGATGGACCGGATTGAAACGGACAAGCAAGGATTCAACTCGATCTACATGATGATGCACTCCGGAGCACGTGGTTCGAAAGAACAGATACGACAGCTCTCTGGAATGCGTGGATTGATGGCCAAGCCACAAAAGTCGTCTGCTACAGGAGGTCAAGACATCATTGAGAATCCGATCCTTTCGAACTTTAAAGAGGGATTGTCCATCCTGGAGTACTTCATCTCAACGCACGGTGCACGAAAGGGATTGGCGGATACGGCTTTGAAAACGGCCGACGCGGGTTACTTGACGCGTCGATTGGTGGATGTCGCTCAAGATGTCATCATTACCGAAGAAGATTGCTTGACATTAAGAGGTGTCGTTGCGACTCCCCTTCGCAAGAATGATGAGATAACGGAAGGCATAGGTGACCGCATAGTAGGCCGTACTTCATTGAACGATGTCGTTCATCCTTCTACTGGAGAGGTGCTGGTGGAGGGCAGTCAAGAAATCAACCATGCAACAGCCATGGCCATTGAGGAAGCAGGAATAGATGAGGTGGAAGTGCGATCGGTTCTGACATGTGAAACCATGTCAGGCGTATGCGTCAAATGCTACGGTAAAAACCTTGCCTCGGCCAGAACGGTCCAAGTGGGCGAAGCGGTAGGCGTAATTGCGGCACAATCCATTGGTGAGCCAGGAACGCAGTTGACGCTGCGTACGTTCCACGTTGGTGGTACGGCGTCAAAGATTTCGGATGAGAATGAGCTCAAAGTCAAGTTCGACGGAGTCGTTGAAATCGATGATTTGCGTGAGGTGAATCGTGTAAATGCAGAAGGAGAGAAGGAAATGGTTGTCGTTTCCCGATCATCTGAGTTCAAAGTGGTAGACCCCAAGACCGGGGTTGCACTGAGTACTACGATCCTACCATATGGTTCCATCTTGAAGAAATTCTCGGGAGATAAAATCAAAAAAGGAGAATCCATTTGCACGTGGGACCCTTATAACAATGTCATCATCAATGAGGAGAAGGGACTGATTAAGTTTGAAATGATTGAGGAGGGGATGACGTTCCGTGAGGAACTCGATGAGCAGACAGGTTTCCGTGAAATTGTCATTACTGAAACGAAAGACAAGAAGAAGAATCCTGCGATCTTGATAGTGAACAAGAAAGGCGACGTTCTGAAAACGTATTCGTTGCCGGTAGGAGCTCACTTATCAGTGAAAGAAGGGGATGAAGCAAGTGTGGGGCAGATCCTCACAAAGATTCCTCGAATGGCGGGTAAATCCGGTGACATTACTGGAGGTCTACCCCGTGTGACAGAATTATTCGAAGCACGTAATCCGTCGAACCCAGCTGTTGTTTCCGAAGTAGATGGAATTGTGAGCTACGGAAAGATTAAGCGTGGTAACCGGGAAATCATTGTAGAATCGCGACGAGGAGACATCTATAAGTATTTGGTGCCGCTATCAAAGCACATCTTGGTACAAGACAACGACTTTGTGCGCGCCGGAATGCCGATGTCAGATGGAGCGATTACTCCTGTGGATATCCTGGATGTCATGGGGCCGACAGCGGTTCAAGAGTACATCGTCAATGAAATACAGGACGTCTATCGCTTACAAGGGGTGAAGATCAACGACAAGCACTTTGAGGTGATTGTTCGTCAAATGATGAAGAAGGTTGTAATCGAAGATGCGGGTGATACCCGATTCTTGGAGAAGCAGTTTGCTGAAAAATCAGATTTCATGACGGAGAACGATCGCGTCTTTGGCATGGTGGTAATCACTGAGGTGGGCGACAGCGAAGATTTGCGCCTTGGTCAGATGATCTCAGCGCGCCAGTTGCGAGATGTGAACAGCTCTTTGCGTCGTCGAGATATGGCAGCAGCTGAAGGTCGCGATGCGATTTCTGCTACGGCTCGACCATTGCTGCAGGGAATCACACGTGCATCGCTGCAAACCAAGTCATTCATTTCGGCGGCTTCTTTCCAAGAAACAACGAAAGTGTTGAATGAGGCGGCTGTAAGCGGTAAACAGGACTTCTTGCGAGGCCTCAAGGAAAATGTCATCGTTGGTCACTTGATTCCGGCAGGAACAGGTACCCGCGTGTTTACCGAGAAGAAAACCATCACACGACGACCCAACCCAGAATTGGCTCCCGTTGAAGAGAAGGAAGAAGCTTGAAGCCATTTCTTTTGATGACTGAACGAAAAAGCCCGTCGGAAGACGGGCTTTTTTGTGGGAAATTTTTCGCGCAATGAATGCTGCGTCTGTCGTGCTAGGACTCAGGTGATATGGCTCGGGCAGCCGCCTTGGCGGCATCCTCTGGGTTTGATTTACCTCCAGTCGGAGCGATGCCACAAAAGCCGAACAGACAATTTTCTTTGATGATGCGATCGACGAAATCCGGAACCATGGCTTCCCAGCCATCATCGCCTGACTTAATCATGTCCAGGGCGTCTTTGCTGAAAATTCCGAGAACCGCCTCATCGTATGGGATGTCTACCACGCGCTTGTTGAATCGAAGATAATCGAACAGCGGCTGCATTCGGGGATGAACCGGAGTGGTCTCAACGGTCCACAGCTCACCTGTCGGTTGATCTTTCCAAGGATAGAGGTAAATTTTGAGATCCCGATTGAATAAAATTCCGAATGCCTCAAGAATTCCACCATTCAGGTCTCGGTAATATTTTTCATCAAATACCAAGGACAGTGTATTGGCGCCCATAATGACGCCCATTCTTTTCTTTGTGTGCCGAGAGAAAAATTCAATGAGCTTATAATATTTCTGATAATTTGATATGAGCACCGTTTGGCCAATCGAACAGAGGATATCCGCTCGGTCCAGAAAATCTTGCTCATCAATGTCTCCTTCTGCAGATAGGTTGTTCAGTGTGATCTCAAAGAGCACTTGGATGTCTTCTTCCTCGACTTTATGTTCCTGTTTGAACTGTTGCAAGCCTTTCGAAATCATGTCGATGCTCACCTTGGTCACGGGACGGAAGGATCCTCTGATTGCGAGGATGTTTTTCTTGTAGAGGACGTCTGACGCCTGCAAATTCCGCCCATCAGGCGAGAATATTACAGCATCGGTCATCCCATTCTTCACCAGTTGCAGCGAAAGCAAGCGATTGTCGACCTCTTCAAAATCCGGACCGTTCATTTCAATCATGTCGATTTCCACTTGGTCTCGATCGAGATTGTCATACAGTGACTGTAAAAGCGCTTTGGGCTGTTTATAGAAAAAGACGCAGCCATAAATGAGATTGACGCCCAACATTCCAACCGTTTGATGCTGGGCCAAAGCGTCTTGTTCGTGGAATCGAGCGTGCAAGATTACCTCGTTGGGTTCACGATCAGGTGCTGTTTGGAATTTAAGTCCGAACCAACCGTGTCCTTGAATGGTTTTGTGGTAGTTGATCGTTGCCACCGTATTGGCGAAGGCAAAAAAATGCTTGGAACCGTGTTCTTTTCGATCCAATCGATCTTCCATCAATTGGTATTCATGAAGAAGCATTTTCCGGACGCGACTTTCACAGACGTACCGGCTGCTCTCTTCCTCGCCGTAGATCGCATCTGAGAACTTCTTATCGTAGGCGGAAATGGCTTTTGCAATCGTGCCTGAGGCACCTCCAGCCCGAAAGAAATGCCGAACGACCTCCTGGCCAGCGCCGATTTCAGCGAAGGTTCCGTACAAATCCTGATTCAAATTCATGCGAAGGGCTTTCTGCTTTGCAGAGAGAATGACGCGATTGGATTCCAAAACGATGTAGTTTTTGGTGAAGGTCGATTTCAACAAATGTACGATTTGAACAGCGCGTACCTTTGCGATATGGAGGTGGAATTCACTTTTCTTGGAACAGGTACATCCCAGGGTGTTCCCATTATTGCATGTGAGTGTCCTGTTTGTTCCAGTTTGGATGCCCGTGATCAACGACTCAGGAGCTCAGTTCTCGTGAAGGTGTCAGGGGCTGCCGTTGTAATTGATACCGGGCCAGATTTCCGGCAACAATGCTTGCGGGCGGGCGTGAAGGAATTGGATGCAGTGGTTTTTACGCATGAGCACAAGGATCACGTAGCGGGATTGGATGACATTCGGCCTTTCAACTTCAGAAGCCGACGTGACATGCCGGTCTACGCCACTCAACGTGTTCAAGAAGCGTTGAATCGAGAATTCAAATACATTTTTGAATCCACTTATCCTGGTGTGCCGAAAGTAAAGCTGCATACAATCAGCACGGATGCATTTGACATCCATGGAACGGTTTGGTGGCCTTTGCCCGTTCATCATCATCAGCTTCCAGTTCTGGGATTTCGCGTAGGCGGTTTTGCCTACATTACAGATGCGAACCAAATTTCGGAGCAAGCCCTGTCTCGTTTAGTTGGTGTGGATGTTTTAGTGCTCAATGCACTCAGGCGTGAGCCACATCTTTCTCACTTCACATTGGAAGAAGCCGTTGAATGGGCCCAGCGCATTGGAGCGAGGCAAACATATTTCACGCACATTAGCCATCAATTGGGCAAGCACGCTACCGTGGAAAATGAGCTACCAGAGGGCATACAATTAGCTTACGATGGGTTGACAGGTATGGCGTTCGGGAAAGGCTGTGTTTGAGTAATTTTGCTCCTCAATCAAGACCATGACGGTTACTCTTCTTCGACTCATTTCCCACTTGCCCTATTCTGTGTTGCATGGGTTGGCTCGCCTGCTGGGTTGGTTCGCCTCCAGCATCCTGAAGTACCGTCAGCAAGTGATTCGTGGAAACTTGAAACGGAGTTTTCCTGAGGCCTCAGTGCACTGGCTTAAGCAAACGGAACGCTCCTTTTACAATCATTTTGCGGACATTACCTTGGAATCGATTAAGCATTTTTCCATTTCAAATACGGATGCTTTATCGCGCATGCAGCATCAAAATGTAGCTTTATTCGATGCGTTTTATGACCAGGGGAGAAGTGTGCTAATCGCTGGGGGTCACTTGAACAATTGGGAGCTTTATGCGATGACTGCACACCAAAGTTTGCCGCACGATGTGATGGCGGTTTACAAGAAACTTTCGGATGCGAAGATGGACGCAGCCGTTCGGGATTCGCGTCAGCGTTTTGGCCTCGAAATGGTCCGGACAGTTGAGGCGCAGGCTTGGATGCAACAGCATGCGCAAGGAGATGCGCCAAAGGCGATCGTGATGGGGTTTGATCAAAGTCCAGCTGACCCGAAAAAGTCATGGTGGACTACTTTTTTAGCGCAAGAAACCGCTTGGTATTTTGGGTTAGAAAAGTGGGCGCGAACGTTCAACTTACCTGTCGTGTATGGCCACATTTACAAAGACAAGCGGGGGTATTATCGGACACGGTATGAACTCGTTGTTGAGCATCCGTTGGATTGGGCTGAGGGTGCAATTTTGGAGCGATGCATCGCACTGTTGGAAGCAGACATTAAACGCTATCCCTCTGAATGGCTTTGGTCTCACAAGCGTTGGAAGCACAAGCGTCCGGTTGATCAACCGTTGAACGAGCGACTACCAGTTGCGAACGAAAGAAGTCAAAATGATTGATGCACCTCTCGCCGAGCGCATGCGCCCGACCAATTTGGACGCTTACCTGGGTCAAGGACATTTGATCGGTGAGGAGCAAGTGTTGCGAAAGGCATTGAAGGGAGGGCATGTGCCATCTATGATTCTTTGGGGACCACCTGGAGTGGGTAAGACGACTTTAGCTAAAATCATAGCCGCACAATCTGATCGGCCTTTCCATGAAATTTCTGCCGTCCAGAGTGGCGTGAAGGAAGTGAGAGAGGTGATTGCAACGGTCAAACGATCTGGGCTTTTTGCAGGTCGGGCCATTTTGTTCATTGACGAGATTCATCGCTTTTCAAAGTCTCAACAAGATAGCCTGTTAGGAGCGGTGGAAAAGGGTTTGATCACCTTGATCGGAGCAACAACGGAGAACCCTTCTTTTGAGGTAATACCAGCTTTACTCAGCAGGTCACAAACGTATGTCCTTGAGTCATTTACACCAGATCAACTAAAGAAGATTGTTATTAATGCGATCGAGCATGATGTGGTTTTGTCTGAGCGGAAAATTGAAGTCAAAGAATGGGGTGCATTGCTTCGCTCGAGTTCCGGTGATGCACGCCGACTTTTGAATGCATTGGAACTGTTGGTGGAGATGTCTGAAGATGAGATGGTCATCATTGACGATGCACGTGTCGTCCAAGCATTGCAATCTTCACACGTGCGGTACGATAAGAAAGGCGACGCACATTATGACATGGCGTCGGCATTGATCAAAAGCATTCGTGGCAGCGATCCGAATGCCGCCGTGTATTACTTGGCGCGTATGCTGGCTGGTGGAGAAGACCCCAAGTTCATTGCGCGGCGGTTACTGATATCCGCTTCAGAAGACATTGGCTTATCGAATCCGAATGCGCTCGTCATGGCCAATGAAACATTTGCTGCAGTCGAACGATTGGGTATGCCTGAAGGGAGGATTCCTTTGGCCCAATGCGCGGTTTATTTGGCGACAAGTGAGAAAAGTAATGCATCGTATGCGGCGATCAATTTGGCGCTGCAGGCCGTGCGGGAAACAGGCGACCTGCCTGTTCCATTGCATCTTCGGAATGCGCCTACGCAGTTGATGAAGGACTTGGGGCACGGCATGGGTTATCAGTACGATCATTCCTCCAAATCATCTTTTTCAGGTCAGGAATTTCTTCCGGATGAGATCAGTGGTACGGTATTTTATGAGCCTGGCACCAATGCACGCGAGGAAAAGATGCGCCAGGCTTTGCGGGCAAATTGGAAAGAAAAATACGGTTACTGAGGGGTGAAAATCCAAGGGGTAGCTGCAATGGGCGTCCCTTCTTGAAGCAACTGAAAGATGTACTGGCCACTGGTCATGTGATTTCCTAAATCAATCCATCCCTGGCGTTGCCCTTCGCTCGTTTTCCATTCGGTAATCGTGCCTTCTGCGTACAATTGTCCTTGAAGGGTGTAAAGCTTCCAATGGTCGGGGCCATCCAGCGCATTGGCCAACCATCGAACGACACCCGAGGAGGAAGGATTCGGAAATAACACCATGGAATTTGCGCTTCCTTTCCAGGTCGCTGCCCCGCCTGCATCAAGTGCGGAAAAAGCAATGCGCATGTCGGGTATGCCATGCCCCATGCTGTCGTTGGGTTGGGTGAATAAATGTCCTGATGCTATAACAGCCTCCCGTATTTCTGCGGCGCTAGCTGAAGGAAATGCCTGCCATAAACACGCCACTGCACCGCATACGATGGGAGAGGAAAAGCTGGTGCCATTGCCTCTTCGAATGGTTGAATCAGCGAATGGATAAGCGGCTTGCACACCAAGTGCCATGACATCTGGCTTGATTCGTCCATCCGCCGTTGGTCCCCAGCCACTGAAGGGCGCATGTTCGCCAGCAGCATCGACGGCTCCAGCAGTCAGAATTCCTTTTGCATCCGCAGGTGCAGTGATGTAATGCCATGCTCCATTACCGCTGTTTCCTGCACTGGTGACGCACAGAATGCCTTTTTCGGCAGCCCATGTCGCGGCTTGACTAATTCGTGTGCCAACGCCATTCAAATCCTCGTATGAATGGTTTGCAGTGGAATCATCAAACAAGGAGTACCCCAAACTTGTATTCATCATGTCGACACCCAGACTGTCTGCATGCTCAGCTGCAGTGACCCAATAATCTTCCTCGATCAAATATTCGCTGTAAGCATCTTCTGTCCGATAGAGCACATAATCGGCATCCGGAGCGGATCCGATGAGCGAATCCTTCAAGTATCCAGCCATGGTCCCTAATACAGCCGTGCCATGGCGGTGATGCGCAAATAAGCCACCTTGAGATTGCATTGCATCCACACCTTCGTGAATTCGCTCTTCGCTCCAGGCTTTTTGGAAAATGGGCAAGGACTCGACGTTTTCAAAACCAGCATCTAACACGGCAATTGTCATTCCTTGGCCCGTGAACCCTAATCCGTGGAGCCAATCGGCATTCAATTGCGTCAGCGCTTTCCAGCCCTTTCCGTACCATGAGGTATCCGGTGCAGTGGTGGAGCGTGGCACGGCGATGGCAAGGGGTTCATCGGAAGAGGGTAAACATTCGACCGACTTGACATCGGAAACCATCGGCCATTCCAAAAGCGACTGGGGATCAAAAAGTGAATCCGTTATGTGCACCGTAACGGCGTTGAACCATTTGCTTTGAAGGATGATATCGATTGCTCGAATCGTATCCAGTGTCGCAATGTAAGAAGGGGGAATAGGGAGGTCTTGTGCCGTGATCGGAATGTGCTGACGCGCCCGCCGAGCAATGGATTTTGGACTGAGGAATTCGATCGGTGCATCGATTCGGTAAGGTGTAGAATGTCCGGGAATCAGGTCATCCTGTGTCTTCCCGTTAAATTCAACCCAATAGCGATCCGGAGCGGACTGGCTCCAGGCAACTCCGGACCCAATCAAACAAGGACCAGCAACGCATACCAAGCAGAAAAGTAGCGAGGGATTCAGCTTCTTCCACGATTGCATCATGGCTTCTCAGCGGATACACGTTTTCCGTTTTCATAACGCTCCGACTTTTGCAATCTGCCATTCAAATCGTAATAGTACACCGCCCCTTCGAGTTTTCCGTGGACGTATTCTCCTTCGCGGCGGATGGCCTCTCCAACAAGCACACGTTTCCGCAACGTTTCACCTGAATCAGGATCCAATTCTTCTTCAATGACCCATTCTCCTGCATCATGCCACTCTCGAAATGGCCCCGACTTTTGTTGTTCGACAACGCTAAATTCGGCGCGTGGACGCCCATCTGGAAAGGTCAAAAATACCGCGCCATTTTCGTGGATTTCTTCGATGAGCTCGCCGTTTTCGAAATGGCGCGTCGTTTGAAGGGTGCCATCTTCCATAAAGGATTTCCAGTACCCTTGTTCCTGTCCATGCTCGTATCTTCCGATTGTTTGAGGCCGTCCGTTGGCATAGTTGATTTTACATAATCCGTGGAATGCACCCGCACGATAACTGATTTCAGACAACAGGACACCAAGTTCATCCCATGTTCTCCAGGTTCCATTTCGATCGCCTGAATCGTATCCCCCTCGCTCCAACTCCTGTCCTTGCTTTCCATAAGAAATGGACGGTCCGTTTAACACATCATGGTCATAGCTTTCGATGAGTCGGAGGTTCTCCTGAGCATCATAATACTTCCATTCTCCTTGCTTCAACCGCAGTGGTTCTCGGTTTTGATCCAACTCAGTGCTCCTCATGTACATGCCTTCCGCCTGCAGTGCACCTCCCTTTCGGTACATTTTAGTAAAAGCTTTGCGTCCGTTTTCAATCTGAATGACCTCGGACATAATTTCTCCGGTCTCATAGTAGAAAGTAAATCCTCCCGTGGGATGGCCATTTTCGAATTGACCGAGGTAGTAGAGGTTTCCATTGGGCCACACGCGAATCCATGTCCCTTCCTTCTTGTTCTTCGGGTTCGTTAGGTTGTAATCAACACCTGCTGAGCCTGTGGGGTAAAATCCACCGTTTGGAGTTCCCGGTTGAGATAGGACCTCATCCACGTTGAAGGCACACGCCATCGCAAGCAATGCAATGGGGAGGATTTCTTTGATTTTAATGCTCATCATGTTGGCGAATTTAAGGTTAAACGAGGATGTTGAGGAGTTTTGTATTTGAGGCATGGCAGACGAGATTCGATTGCTTAATTTCGTCGTCCCAAATAACCCCAAATCCCCCACCATGAAAGTTACTGTAGTTGGCGCTGGCAATGTAGGCGCGACATGTGCGAATGTTTTGGCTACCCGAGAAGTAGCCAATGAAGTCGTTTTGTTGGACATCAAAGATGGCTTTGCGGAAGGGAAAGCGCTGGATATTTGGGAGACTGCCCCCATCAACTTATACGATACACGGACTGTCGGTGCAACCAATGATTATGTGAAAACAGCGGGCTCTGATGTGGTCGTGATTACGAGTGGACTTCCTCGAAAGCCTGGAATGACGCGCGACGATTTGATCGCGACGAACTCGGGTATCGTGAAAAGTGTTACGGAATCCATCCTTCAGCACAGCCCGGATGCCATCATCATTGTGGTCTCGAACCCCTTGGATGTCATGACATACTGTGCCTACCTCACAGCGGGTAAAGATTCAAGAAAGGTGATGGGAATGGCTGGCATTCTCGATACGGCCCGTTACCGTGCCTTCTTGGCGGAAGCTCTTGATTGCTCACCCAAGGACATCCAAGCGGTATTGATGGGCGGACACGGGGATACGATGGTGCCACTTCCGCGCTACACGACAGTAGGAGGGATTCCCGTGACTGAATTAATTGAGGCCGATAAATTGGAAGCGATTGTTCAGCGCACCAAAAAAGGAGGTGGTGAAATTGTGAACTTATTGGGCACATCTGCTTGGTATGCTCCTGGAGCTGCTGCCGCACAAATGGTGGAGGCCATTGTCCGAGATCAAAAGCGTATTTTCCCTGTTTGTGCTTGGTTAACAGGTGAGTACGGCATCAATGATTTGTACATTGGTGTTCCGGTTAAGCTGGGTAAAAACGGCATTGAAGAAATCATCGAATTGGACCTCAATGAGGATGAAAAAGCGATGCTCGTTGAGAGTGAAAAAGCCGTTCGCGGGGTGGCAGAAGTGCTGGACCGCATGAACGAGAAATAATCGAAAAACGGTTCCTGGTCGTTATTCTGAAACGACCATAACTGAAATTGTTTCTTGCAATTGTCCTGAAGACGCGCTGTGTAAGATGTATAGCCCCGGTGAGTCTGGCGCTTGCAGCGTGGAATTCAGAAGCCATTGAGCCGGGATCTCGCGTCCTCGCATGTCGACCCAGTAGGCGTTACGCCATGATGCAGATGGAGAAAGAATCTCTTCGCTTTCAAATAGGTTCAATCCTTGGCCGCACCGAACGGGATTGGGGTAAGCCAACAATGTTGTAGGATTGGAGTTCATGCCCATATCTGTCGAAGTGCCCTCAAACCAGCGAATTCCGCCATTTTGAATGCCGATCAATAATTCAGGAATCCCATCTTGATTTAGGTCCGCGATTGATGCGGATGCGCGGAGCCCTTGGAGGGGAGGATGGATTTGATCAGCCGCATTTGCCAAAGGAGCTTCCAATGCCATCGGTTCTGCCAAGCCAAAGTATTGGACCTCGCCCAATTCATTGCCGACACAAACATGCAATCCATTTTCATCCTTAAAAAGAGCCGGTGTGGCGTATCCGTTGATGCCTAAGGCATTATTCACCTCTATGCCACCCCAATTTTGACCAAAGGCCTCGCTTGAGAACAAGCACCATGCGGGAGCGTTCTCGTCACCGCATCCCAAATACAGAGATAGGGTGCCATTTTTTTCGCCGATGACGATGTCAAGCAGACCGTCTTCGTCCACATCGACCCATTGAGGAGCAGCGAATTGTCCAACATCAATGGTCGTTCCTTCGCCATCCGTGAGGCCCAATGTTTCGAGTTCCCAGATCGGCCATGCACCAGGTCCTGCAGAGTTGATATAAAGATGCAGCAAGCCCAATTCATCGCCGACGAGCAAGTCCAAGTCGCCATCTTGATCGACGTCACCCGTCGTCGGAAAAGCGCTCTCAATCCCGTTGGTAGCAAAGTCGATAGCCGACCACGTCGTCCAATTGAATTGAGGTTGTTGAGCATTTCCGATGTTTTCGAATAAAGCGAGTGCGGTTGGAGTATTATTCACTCCTTCGTAGCGCTCCTTGTTCCCAATGGCCAGGTCCAAGTCTCCATCTCCATCCAAGTCTGCGAGGTGCGGCACGGCTCCTCGTCCAACATCAATCATGCCATCCTGGACCCAATGATCATCCACCAACGCCCATAAAGGTGCATCCGCAGTTCCTTGGTTTTCCCAAAGCTGAACACCTTGGTCATCATTGATTTCAAGGGTCGTGTTCGGAGAAATAGCAAGATCCCAATCGCCATCTTCATCCCAGTCAATGGGATAGGCTGCTGGGAATCGATCGAGGTTCACCGCATCCTCAGGGCCGGCATGCGGAATCAAATAAGGAAACGTATGGTCGACCCATGCCGTGCTGTCCTGACCGTCGGCTGCATCCATAAGAAATAAGCCACTGATACTTGGGTACGTCACGTCTGAAATAAGTAAGTCATGAAAGTCCTCCCCGTCGAGCTGCAGCGCCGTGATCGCTCCGCCGGCATGCACACCATCGCGTTGGACGTTCGGAAGAAGGTGAGTTGAACTGGGTTCGTCATGATTTTCATCAGGCCTTCCTTCGGGATCGACCACATTAAATCCACATGAATGGTCTGCACCAATGAACAGTGAATTGTCCTCCGCACCCTCGGATACCATGCCATAACATCGGTTGGTGCAGGCCATGTCCAAACCGCAAGGGCTCTGACCTGAAAACCGGTACAGCGTGGTGCTGGTTTCAGTGAAACAAATCACATCCAAATCGCCGTCTTCATCGACATCAAAAATGGCCGGTTTGTCAATGGTTAGGCAGACAAGGGGCAAATCCTGTGCCCCTGAACCAAAGTCCCAACTCGCCATCAACGGGGTCGCAAAAGGCGTAAATAGGGGGACGCCAGGGCCAGAGGAGACATTTTTCCAAACGTGGATGCTGTTCTGGTAGCCGGTGAACAAGTCAGGCAATCCGTCGCAATCAAAATCCCGAAGCAATGCCCAGTGTTCAATGTCGGGCCAACCGGCTGACCAATCGGGTCGCTCAATCCATCCACCCAATCCGTCATTTTCAAATACCAATGTCCTGTAGCCATCCCGATCAAAGCAGAAAAGGTCTTGATCCCCGTCCCAGTCTATGTCGATTGTACTCCATTGCGGCGCACTCATCCCACCCGCAAAAGGATGAGGCATTTCTTCTTCAAGAAAAACAGTTGGTCCGCCATCCATGGTCCATGACCAAGGTGTTTGGCCAAGTGCAAGAGTAACGAACAAGGAAGAAGCGATCCAAAAGACAAGAAAAACAGGCAGCCATTTCATGTGGGGAAGTTCGGGGATTAATGTTGATTTCTTCACTTTGCCTGGAACAACGTCCTTGTGTGACGCAAGATAGATTTGTACCATGGTTATGGAAAACCAGGAACACCGGGTGTGGGTTGCTTTGGGAATTTTGAGCATCGCTGCAAGTATTCTGCTCGCCGCGTATGGTCGACATGGAATTCAGGTGGAAGAATTGCAAATGAGATGGGGCATCGCGGTCGAGTATTTAAGATTTATGGGACTCGGTGTGGTGGCGATGGTATTGGTCCGAAAGGTCTGGGGGATGGCGGAGCAGAGCTTATGGTCTGAACGGCTGCTAGGCGCTGGAACTGCTTGTTTTTGCGGTATGCTACTCGCCGAATCCACTTGGCCGCATGCCTCACTGCTCTCAGGCATCAGTTGGTTGGCTCCGGTAGGGGGTATCATAATGGTAATCAGCTGGTTGGTTTTTTTATTTGAATTCATCTACACCAGCAATAGATGACTTGAGATTAATTGAAGTATCTTCGAAATGAGAAATGCAATGACCAATTCTCTTATGAAACACGTTGGAAACACCCCGATTGACGCTTCCTTGGATGCGCTCAACTTGGAAGGAGTGGCCCGAGCCCACTGGAACCTTCCTCCTGCAAAGTTAATTTTACAGACGCTTCTTCGAGGAGAAGGAGTGCTCACGGAATCCGGCGCTTTAGCCGTTTCAACTGGAGCCTTTACCGGAAGATCTCCCAAAGATCGATTTCTGGTACGGGATGATCAGACCACTGACCGAGTGGATTGGGGGGAGATTAATCAACCCATGTCCACCGCTCACTTTACTCAACTTCACGAGGACCTGGTCATTCATTTGAAGGGAAAGAGTGTCTTTGTGCGAGATGCAGCAGTAGGGGCAGACGAAAAGACCCAAATAAAGACACGCGTCATCTCAGAGAAGGCCTGGGCTAATTTGTTTGTCCACAACATGTTCATTCGACTTGACGCAGAAGAAGTGCTCGTGCCCAAGCCAGAGTGGACCGTTCTCTGTGCACCTTCTTTTGAGGCTGACCCGGAGCGACATGGTTGCCGCCAGAACAATGTGACAGCAGTTGACTTTACCCGAAAAATCATTCTTATTGCCGGTTCCGCTTACACGGGCGAAATCAAGAAAGGAATGTTTTCCGTCATGAACTTTGTGCTCCCTACGGTTCATCAGGTTTTACCCATGCATTGTTCTTCCAATGTGAATGAATCCGGGGATGTCGCAGTCTTTTTTGGCCTGTCCGGGACTGGGAAGACAACATTGAGCAGTGATGAATCACGGATGCTGATCGGGGACGATGAGCACGGATGGGGCTCCGATGGAATCTTCAACATGGAAGGAGGTTGCTATGCAAAGACAATCGACTTGGATGCCGAGCGAGAGCCACAAATATTTCAGGCGATTCGCTTTGGTGCAATGCTGGAGAACATTGGATTTGAGGCAAACGGTGTAACACCGAATTACACGGATTCGAGTGTGACTCAAAATACCAGGGTGTCCTATCCCATACATCACATTCCCGGAGCATCGTCGATGGGTAAAGGAGGTCATCCCAAAGACATCTTTTTCTTGACCTGTGACGCATTTGGTGTGATTCCTCCAATTAATAGATTGGATGCAGGGCAGGCCATGTACCATTTTTTATCCGGCTATACGGCAAAAGTAGCCGGTACAGAAGTCGGGGTGACAGAGCCGCAAGCAACGTTTTCCGCTTGTTTCGGCGCCCCATTCATGCCGCTGCCTCCAACAGAATATGCCGAGATGTTAGGAGAGCGAATGAACCAGCATGGTGTGAGGATTTGGTTGGTGAATACGGGATGGTCTGGAGGAGGTTATGGTGTGGGTAGTCGAATGAAACTAAGCCATACTCGGTCGATGATTTGTGCGGCGATGGCAGGGGATTTGGATGAAGTTGAAATGCATTGCGATCCTGTTTTCGGGCTGAATTCACCGACCACGTGCCCCGGTGTTCCCGATGACGTTTTGATTCCACGTAAAGTTTGGCAAGACTCCGAAGCGTATCAGAGGACGGCCAATAGATTGGCGGACTTATTCGTTAAGAATTTCAGTCAATTTGAGCACGCTGCTACGCCCGAAATGATGACCGCTTCTCCAGAAAAGGTGTAATTCCATTCAATCCGAAATACCTTTGGGCCATGCGGTTTTTTTATGCGCCTGAAGTCAGCCCTTTGCATCAGTTGGATGCAGACGAGTCCAAACACATGGTACGTGTTTTGCGGGCAAATACCGGCGATGAATTTGAGATCGTAGACGGAAGAGGTCGACGCTACAAAGGCGTGCTAAAGGAAGCGAATAAACGTTGTTGCGTCCTTGCGACTACATTGTTGGAGGAGGTCCCCGCACCTTCAGCTGGATTGACCCTTGTTATTGCCCCGACTAAAAGCACGGAACGGTTTGAATGGCTGCTTGAAAAGGCCATGGAGTATGGAGCACATCGAATTCAACCGATCTGGACGGAACGCAGCGAACGTAAGGTGTCGAAGGATGATCGATGGAATCGAATTTTGATCAGTGCATTGAAACAGTCGAAACAGCTTTGGTTAACGGAATTGGCTCCTGCGATGCCATGGACGGATTGGGTGGCATCAGAGAATAGCCAGCGCTCCAAAGGGTTCGTTGCTCATTGTGAGCCCACGGATAAACTCCATTTTTTCGATGAGGTGCCCGTGGGTGCTCCTTGTTGGATTGGCATAGGCCCCGAAGGGGATTTCACTTCTGTTGAGATCGAAATGGCCCAGAAAGCTGGATTCACTCCGGTATCGTTGGGTGATCAAAGGCTGCGAACTGAGACGGCCGGTTTGGCTGCTGTTCAAATGCATCAGTTGGCTCAACGCCGATAGATGGCGCCGTCTTAAGGCGATGGTGGCATCGGTTGCCAGTGGGTGACATCACCAAAAAAGTGATTGCTATTGCCTTCTCCAGCCCAAAAATGAGGGCCATGCTTCTCCCGCTTTTCAATGTTTTGAGCAAAGTAATCCTTGCAAAAACGCAGTACAATGACCTCCCGAACTTCAAAGGCCAACTCTTTACCTGGAAGAAAGACACGGTTTCCTGGAATGAAGGCCATTACGCGCTCATCATCTTCAGGCAAGTTTTCGCTGATAGGAATCCAAACTGCGTTTGTCATTGTCCGGTGAACGTTGGTTTTCGTTTCTCAAGAAATGCTGCCACCCCTTCAGCATAGTCATGCGTTTGCGACGCTTCCATTTGCAAGTCTCGCTCTGTAGTGAGATGAGTGGACAAGTCTTGTTCCCATCCTAGGTTGAAGGCTTTTTTGGTTAGCCCGATTCCGCGTGTCGGTAACTCAGCCAGCTGTTGACTGAGGGCAGAAACCGCATCATCAAACTCGTCGTCTTGGACAGCCCGGAAAATAAGTCCCATCGCTTGAGCCTCCGTCGCGGTCAGCTTGTCTCCAAAGAAGGCAAGTGCTGCTGCGCGTTGCATCCCCACAAGCCGTGGAAGCATCCATGTTCCGCCGCTGTCGGGAATCAATCCTATTTTGGAAAAAGCTTGAATGAAAGTGGCGGATTCTCGGGCAATGGTCAAATCGCAGGACAAAGCAATGTTGGCTCCAGCGCCAGCGGCCACTCCATTGATGGCACCAATCACGGGTTTCTCCATGGAACGAATGCGCCGGATGCTCTCGTTGTATGTCTTTTCTACAATTTCGGTAAAATTGGGTGCATCGGGTGCTGTAACTTCTTTTAAATCTTGACCGGCACAGAATGCTCGACCCACCCCGGTAATGACAACACATCGAACCGAAGGATCTGCGCTCGCTTCGTCCAATGCCGTTTGGAAAGCTTTGCCCATCCCTTGATTGAAGCTATTGAAAACCTCTGGTCGGTTCAGTGAAATGATCCGAACAGCGTCTCTATTTGTTATGCGAATGGAGGATTCCATGGGGTCAATTTGAGTTCATGATAATGAGTTGTATCCGATGTGTCCCTGCAGTCACAATGTAATGCCCCGAGGGCAAACTGTGCAGGGGTAGTTCCTGACTTTCTACTCCGGGTGCAATTGAAAATGAGCGAACCCGACGGCCCGAAATGGTGTGAATATCCACTTGCGAATCTGACAGGATACCGGTCAGTCGCACCACGTTTTTCGCTGGATTAGGATACAGGCTCAATCCAATCTCCTGCTCCAAAATGCTTGAGGCGATCCAACTGAATTCTGCGGTGACCTCGCAACCTGATTCGTCGACAACCCATGCGGTGACGGTTTCGCCTGAAACCAATAAATCAGCATTTTCTGAACAAGCTGTTCCCAGGTTGAGACTTAAGGTATCCTCATTGCAGAGTGTTACATCATCAACTAGCCATGTGACGCTGTAGTTACCGAGGGCCCCCTCTACGTCGACGTAAGCCATTCCATCCGTGGCGATGACATTTGCATTGAGGTCGCACGGAAGGCAAATGGGCAGGGGTGTGGGGTCGATTTCCCACGTTCCCAGTGGCTGCAATTCCACATTGGCGAACGCCGGAAATTGAATGGGGTATCGAATGGCGCGAAACAAGAGGTTGTCATTGACGCCCATTTCCGTTCCTTGGGCAATCGGCAGGCCCGCTTGAACGGGAACCCGATAGTGCCAGGCGGTATCGCCTGCTGGAGTGTATTCAAAAATCTCACCGGTACGGCCGCCAAGAATGAGGTTGTTTCCGTTGGGTAAGCGCTGAAAATTGGACAGGCCGCTGCTGAAAAAGCTCGTGGGCGGTGAGGCGGTCCAAGTCCAGTCAAACGTTTCGGGCCCGAACGTGCCATTGGAAGTGGCGTAAGCACCGGTTTCGCTGTTCCATCCGGCATCGACCAGATGGGCGCTGGAATACGGACCCGTTGTCCCCGGATTCCGGTTGTTGAACACGGCTATTTTGCCAAAGTCTGGCGAGTTCTGTTGGTACGGTGCATCCAGCCATGTGGCTGCGTGTTGATAATGGAGCACTTGATCTGTGCTCATGCCTTGGCCATAAGCTTCTGGATTACCCCATCGCCAAATCAATCCACTCTCGGGTGATTCTTTGTCTATGATCCACAACTCATCCATCGTTGGAACACTGACCAAAATCTGATTCAACGCGGGATTGTAGTCTATGCTGTTCATGTGGAGCCAATCTGCTGGCACTGAACTGGGGTTGCCAAAATTCAAGTTGATGCGCTGAGGAGATTCCGAGATCACACCAAAATTCGCCTTGGTCGAGTCAAAGTCTTGAATCAAATGATCCCAGGCTCGCCATTCCCAAATCACATCGGCTCCTCCTGCTTCATTCGGCATCAACTCGATGATGCGTTCGCTCCACAGCTCCCCATCTTCAAGCAGATCGGGGTTGCGTCCTGCCTCAATGGCTTCGAGAGAATCTATGCGATCCCAAGCAATTGCGAGGACCGTACCGGTGTTGGTCAAGGCAAAATCGTGATGCAAACGTCCCGTGGAATCGTTTAAGGTGTAGGTCCATTGCACTTCATTGTCCCAGCTGCGACTCTCGATGACTGCACCACCTCCACCAGCCCAAATCGGATCCTGCGATACGTTTGCAGACCGATGTGCCCAAATTAAGTTTCCCATTGGGTTCAAATACGCGCTATTGCCGGGTCGACGGACCGAATCATTGGTCCAAATATGCACCACCTCACCGCATGCGTCAATCAGCCTCGCATGTGGTTGATTGTGTGGATAGATCAGGGTATGCCCTTGCGAGAAGGCCAAAGGGTCGTACTGAATGGTGCCAACGGTATTGCTTTGGGCGAAAAGGGAGGACGTTAACAGGAGTCCTGTGCCCCAAACCAATGTCATACGGATCAAGTAGATCATGGGATGATAAATTTAAACGTCGCAGGGGCTTCGTCAATGATTCCCTCCCTGCAACGGTGTAAAATTCCGATGTACGGCCCCGGCGGCCAAATTTGAATATCAACAACCATGACCGGTTCAAAAAGCACGCGCTTGCATTCAATGCCCTGACTGTTAAAGAAGCGAACTTCGCAATCCATCGCCATCGCTGAGGGCCATTCAATGTGAAGGTAATCGCGAGAGGGTACCGGCCAAACGTGAGGGGTGAATGAAGTGGATGTCTGCTCATTGATGCTGTTTTCGAGGCAGTTGCTCAAATCTGCATTCAACTCTATTGGATCACCTGGAACGGTGTTTTGTCCTTGAATTCCCGGGTGATCTAATGTGATGTGTCCGGCTCTAAAGACACTGTTTTGATTGGGGTTGCTGCCTTGGGACAATGAACCATTGGAGGTCATGGGGTTGATATATTCCCAGACCATCTCGAGGGATTCATTCAACTCAAAGAACCGTCCATTCGCGCCCTGGCATACCAAATGATGTCCATTGGTCATGCGCTGGTAGCCCGAGATGTTGTTGGAAAAGAAGGTCAAGTCGGGTTCATCTGGATACGTCCAGTTGGGCTCGCTTGGGGCGAAACCTCCATTGGATGGAGCGACGTGCATCCCGGCAGCATCGAGGGTGAGAGCGATTTGGTGCACCGTGCTGTACGGCCCATCTGGACGAGAAGCTCCGTTGTTGAATACGCTGACTCCGGGGCCATCCTCCATCGTGATGAATTGCGCATCGTGTTGACCAAAGAACTGTTGATCTTCTTCTGTTCCGGCTCCATGCGTTTGCGGATTGCCCCAGCGCCAGAGGATTTGGCCACCAAGGTTACTCACTCCACCTGAATCCGATGCTGCTTGAGCCGTTGTTGTGCCATGATCAATCACCCACACTTCATTCCAATTTCGGCTACTCAGCACGATTTCGTCTCGCTCGGCATGGTAATCAATGCTGTTCACATGAAGCCAATCGAATGCAGCGTTCTGGCCTAAGCCTGGACCAACGACTTCAGCCACGGCGGCGTAATTCACGTCGAAGCGATGGGGGTAATCAGCCGGTTCACCAAAATTTGGGAGGTCGGCGTTGAAGTTCTGAACCAGATGGTCCCATGGGCTCCACGACCAAACTACTTCGCTTCCTCCACTTGCAAGGGGAGAGAGTTCTATGATCCGGGTGACCCAAACTTCATCGGGAGTGAGAAGCGGGTCCCGTCCTCGTGCAATCGCCTCTTCGGACGTGTACTTCTCCCATAAAACAGCAAGGATATGGCCATTCGGCATGGGGGCGATATCGTGGTGCTGATGAATCGATTCTTCGGCTAGCGTATCGGACCACATCAATTCACCATTCCAGTTGAACTGTTCAAGCATGCCCCCAATTCCACCTCCAATAAAATTGCCTGTGAGAAACTTGCGCGTTCGCAACAGACTCCCGTTGTCCAATAAATAGGCACTGAGTCCAGGCCTGCCATCACTTTCCCATGCATTGATGATGCGCCCACACCGGTCGATGAGGTAGGTTTGGGTCGATGTGTTGGGGCTGAATAAAACATAGCCGCTGGAGGCGCCTGCATCAAATAAGGTGGTTCCAACGGTATTTTGGGCAGTCACAGAGGTGCATGCCATCAAAGCAATCCACGCAAAAGCGCGCACTGAAGACCCAATGAGCATATGAAGCATCAACGCACTGCGCCCCATACCGCTCGTTTTTTCTCTTCAGGAATAAAGCTGGCCTCGTACGCCCAATTGATGCAGTGTTCAAAAGCATCCAGGTCCATGCCTTGATGCTCGGCCAAACGCAGAAATTCAAGCCGAAGGTCTGTGCACATGATACCCGGGTCATCGGTATTGATCGTGGTTTTGACCCCCGCCTCATATAAACGTCTGAAGGGATGCTCGGCAAACGAGTCACAAGCCCCGGTAAGCCAATTGCTGGTCAAGCATAGTTCGAGTGGGGTGCCAGATGTTCTCAGCAAATCGACTACGGCCGGGTCTTCGATCGCTTGGAGTCCATGTCCAATCCGATCAGCTCCCATCGCTTGAATGGCCGTTCGAATGTTCTTGGAGATGCCGGTGAAGCGAGGTTCTCCTGCATGCACCGTAATGCCCAGTCCATGCGACTTCGCTCGCTGGAATAACGGAATGAACGGTTCGGGATCAAAGTCAACCTCATTGTCGGCGAGATCCAATGCCAAAAAGCCGTTGCGGTGGTTGATTGCGAAATCCACCCAATTGGCATTGGCTTCGACCGATTTTGTGCGTTGTAGGATGCAGATCAGCCCCACCGCCATGGGATAAGTCGCCTCCGCTTTTTCGACTCCACGTTGGATGGCCTCTTGAAGTTCATCGGCTGAAATATGCCCGTGCTTATCCAATAAAAAGCTCGGTGCATACCGCAATTCCAGAATTCGAACATTGGACTTTATGTACATGTCTTCGCACACCTCGAACGCAACGCGCTCTATCCACTCCGTTGAATCAAGTAGATCACGGGTGTTCAAAAACTTATGCAAGACCGAGGGCAGTTCACCCATGGGCGCTTGAATCAAGAAAGCTTCAGCAAAGTCTTGCGATGCCTTAACATCGTATCCACGGGCAATGGCAAACTCTTGCAGCGTACTCTGCCGAACGGCGAGTTCCAGATGACAATGAAGTTCTATCTTGGGCAAAGCGTCCAATGCCGAAATGGAGAATGAATGATCCATGTGTCAAAGGTAAGCGGACTGCTGTCGACTGTTCCTTACTTTTACAGCATGGCGGTGGACATCAAAAATAAGAAGGCTTCGTATACCTATTTCTTGACGGATGAATTTACCGCGGGCATTCAACTTGTGGGTTCGGAGATCAAATCCATCCGACAAGGAAAGGCGAGCATTGGTGAGGCTTATTGCCGGTTCATGAAAGGGGAGTTTTTCGTATTCAATATGTACATCGCAGAGTACCCTAACGCTGGTTATACATCACATGAGGTGAGGCGCCCAAGAAAACTCCTGCTTCAAAAGACGGAGATGAAGAAGTTGGAGCGTCGACTCAAAGACGTAGGGGTGACCGTCGTGCCCACGCGCATGTTCGTCGCGAACAGTGGATATGCTAAATTGGAGGTGGCCGTGGCCAAGGGGAAGAAGCTTCACGACAAGCGAGCCTCGCTCAAGGACAAGGATCAAGCCCGTGACCTCGACAGGATGTCATAATTGCAGCTTGCCTGCCGCTACGCGATAGTTCTCTGAAAAATCATCCCAATCCCAGATGAAATGAGCTGTTAAGCTCTTCAATTCGCGTTGGATGTTAGGCTCCGGCGAATTCATGTCCCGGAAATACGGTTCCTGAAACTGATTCAAGTGGTATTTGTAAAAAATCGCGCGCGTCATAGCCGTCACCAGATTTTTGGAGGGCTGATTGATTTGCTTCATGAACGACCTGTAGTGCTTTACTTTTTTTGCAAAAACATCCGGGCTGATGTCCAGAGCCAAAGCAAACTTCGCACAAATGTGTTGGATGATTTGCCGATCGATGCCGCTGTCAAAATGCTGCGGAATCAATTGCATATTGGCAGAAACCACGATCATCAAAAACCGACCGTAATCTTCTGTGTCCAATTGCGGGGGATGAACAAAGGTTGAGGATTCGTTGAGGAATGAGGCAATTTCTGGCCACCCATATTCGACCGTTTCGAAAGTGGTGTTGACAAAAAGAGAAGCGACTTGCTCTTCTGTCAGCTTGCGCCGCGTCATCCAACTAAAAAGCCCTTGTTTACCCATCGTTGGGAATCAAATCTAACGGAGAGCAGCTTGTGAATGGAAGGGCATGAATTATATGCTATCCACAGATTTTTCAACAATGGAGCCGACGAAACGCCGTAATTTTACCTCATGTATCAACGCCTGAAGCCCCTCATCTTTCGCCTTTCGCCAGAGATTGCGCATGAATGGACCATGCGCTTGCTGACCTTCGCCTGTTTGATTCCTGGCCTTGCTTTCTTACTTCGTAGGTATTACACGGTGCGGGATAAGCGATTGGAGGTTTCGATTGCCGGATTGACCTTTCCGAATCCGGTTGGATTGGCGGCAGGTTTTGACAAGGATGCGAGGTGGTTGAATGAAATGAGAACCTTGGGATTTGGGTTTGTTGAAATCGGAACGGTGACGCCTTTGGCCCAATCGGGAAATCCCAAACCACGGTTGTTTCGATTGCCCGCTGACAGAGGAGTGATCAATCGCATGGGGTTCAATAACGGAGGCATGGTCGAGGCCACTGCTCAACTTCGGAAGCGGCCTAAAGGGCTGCTAGTAGGAGGGAACATTGGGAAAAATAAGGTCACTCCAAATGCTGAGGCTGATTCAGATTACCTGAAGTGTTTTCAAGCGCTGCATGCGCATGTGGATTACTTTGTTGTCAATGTAAGTTCGCCAAACACGCCTGGTTTACGGGAGCTACAGTCCAAAGAGCCGTTGACCAAGTTATTGCAATTGCTGATGAATGAGAATGCCGCAATTTCCCAACCGCGTCCGGTTTTCTTGAAAATTGCACCTGATCTGAGTGATGCAGAACTCGATGACATCATCGACTTGGTAAAAGAAACCGGAATAGCTGGAGTCATTGCCACCAATACCACAGTCTCCCGTGAAGGACTGCTTACGGATGCGAAAAGTGTTTTGGAGATGGGCCCCGGCGGATTGAGTGGTGCACCCGTTCGCGATCGATCGACGGAAGTGATTCGTTACCTGCACACCCAATCGGATGGAGCCTTCCCCATTATTGGCGTTGGTGGCATTGGCAGTGGCCAAGATGCACAAGAAAAATTGGATGCGGGAGCCAGCTTGGTTCAGGTGTATTCCGGACTCATTTTTGAAGGTCCAAGTCTAATTCGTAAGATCAATCGGCATTTGGTCCAACGATTGGTCCAAGCATCTTAAGTCGGTTTCAGCCCCAGAATTCTTCAAAAGTGGGGGCGAGGTCGGTGGGTCGGATGCCCCGCTCAGTTTGGGTTAGTCTGCAGCAAGCATGTTGCGCATCGTGCTCGAAAAAAAGCACCCAATCTTCTCGCACGGCCTCTGTCAATAGTACCTCCTTGTCTTCCATGGTCAACAAGGGCCGGGTATCATAACCGATGACCCAAGCCAAGGGAATGTGAGCTGCCGCGGGGGTGAGGTCCGCCATGTAAACAACCCGGGTTCCTCGGTATTTGATCACAGGAAGCATTTGGCTATCGGTGTGTCCATCTGCAAAGAATATTTCGAGCCCCGGATAACGCGCATTGAAGGGCTTTCTGTTCCAGCGGCCCTCGCGGTCCACGTAGTTCAATTGACCGCTCGCTTCCAAGGGTAAAAGGTTTTCGCTCAGAAAAGATGCTTTTTCCCGAGGGTTCGGGTTCATGGCCCAATCCCAATGCCGGTTGCATGTCCAGAATTGAGCATTGGGAAATGCCGGACGGAGTGCTCCATTGGCATCCCGCTCAACCGCTCCGCCTACGTGGTCAAAATGCAAGTGGGTGAGCAGAACATCGGTAATATCCTTCCTCGAAAACCCCCGTTTCTTCAATTCGCCATCGAGCGTGGAGTCCCCATGCAAATGGTAATGGCTGAAAAACTTTTCGGTCTGTTTATTGCCGATGCCAGTATCGATGAGCAAGAGGTGATCTCCGTCCTCTACGAGCAGACATCGCATCGCCCAAGAACATAAATTTTGATCGTTGGACGGGATTTGTTTCTGCCAAAGCACCTTCGGTACAACACCAAACATAGCGCCTCCGTCCAGCATAAAATTTCCTGTATGAATGGTATGCAACTGCATGGGAATGGTTTAAGTGAATGGAATCAATGCAGTAATCGCCATGAGCACCATAAGCACGTCTTCGACAATGGTTACCGTGCTCATTGGGAGATTAAATACGGTGCCTAAACACGCGCATTGAATATCGGTTTTTCGCACCACTGCAAGGATAACACCTATCGCGCTGAACCCCATCAAAGCAATGGTAGCAATGGCTACCCCCCAGGTGCCCCCGAGAAACGTCCAAGCGACCCCCAGAGCCAATTCTAGAAAAGGGTAGATGTATCCATAGGAGGGGACAGCTCGCGCAAGTAGGTCATAGCTTCGATAGCTTCGTGCGAAACCGGGGAGGTCTAAGAATTTGAAAAATGAAAACACCAGAAAGAAACCGCCCATGAAGACTTCCATCCACAGCGTCATCCCTCCACCTTGTTGCCAGGAAATCCCGGTAGATATGCTGAGAAGAAAAAGTCCGATCAAAATCAAGGGCCAGTAGGTCGTGACAGACTTTGATGGAAGATTCACTTCTTTCGTCGCCGTGACTTGGTGGGATGCAAGGACTGTGTATTTGGTATGCGGGGCCAATGCCGTTGCAACCTCCTCCTCCTGAATTTTTCGCGGTGATTGAACATGAACAATACCGTCTTGTAGCATGACTTCCGCCGATTCGACATCGGAAACGGATTGAATCACCCATTTGACTTTAGCGGCACATCCACTGCACGTCATTCCGGTCACATGGAAAGAAGAAATCATGGAACGAAGTTCGCATAAATTCGGTGATTGACGTCGGATTGAGACTTATTTTTGACCCGAGAACATCCCCCATTGTATGCGATTAAACGAACTCACAGCCTTATCACCAATCGACGGCCGTTATCGCCGTAAAACGTCTGAACTCGCTCCGTTTTTGTCTGAATGGGGATTGATGAAGTACCGGGTCCACGTTGAGGTGGAATATTTCATTGAGCTCAGCAAACTGGACGCGCTCGGTATTCCGGGCCTGTCTGAATTGCAAGTTGAGTCGCTTCGCAAGGTTTACCGAGAGTTTTCCGAGTCGGATGCCGAAGCAATCAAAGCGTTTGAAAAGGTGACAAACCACGATGTGAAGGCGGTGGAGTATTTTCTGAAGGACAAGATGGACGAATTGGGACTCGATCAGTCCAAGGAATTTGTCCATTTCGGATTGACCTCTCAGGATGTCAACAACACGGCGATTCCGCTTTCTTTGAAATCCGCGGTAGACAGTGTGTTGCTTCCAGTGCTGAATCGAGTTCGGAGCACATTGGTGCAGCAAGCTCGCACATGGCGGGATGTCCCGATGTTAGCTCGTACCCATGGACAGGCGGCCTCGCCGGTCACGCTTGGAAAGGAGTGGGCAGTGTTTGTCGATCGGTTGGATGTGCAACTTGACGCATTGCAAAGCCTCACATACGCTGCCAAATTTGGCGGAGCAACAGGGCAGTTTAATGCTCACCATGCCGCCTTTCCTCAGGTGGATTGGGTGGGATTCGCCAATGGATTTGTGGAAAATGGATTGGGTTTATCCCGCAGTCAAATAACCACCCAAGTCGAACACTACGACGGACTTGCAACTTGGTGCGATACGCTTCGTCGTATTCACGTGATCTTGATGGACTTTTCCAAAGACGTGTGGACGTATGTCAGCATGGACTATTTCAAGCAACAGATCAAGGCAGGAGAAGTGGGTAGCAGTGCTATGCCCCATAAAGTGAACCCCATTGATTTTGAAAATGCAGAAGGCAATTGGGGCGTTGCGAATGCCTTGTTGCAGCACTTTTCTGAAAAATTACCGATCAGCCGATTGCAGCGAGATTTGACAGACTCTACCGTCCTTCGGAACCTCAGTGTTCCGCTCGGACACAGTTTGGTCGCTCTGAGTTCATTGGAGAAGGGCCTCGGGAAACTCTTGCTGAATGAGTCCAAGATTCAGCAGGACTTGGCTTCCAATTGGGCAGTGGTCGCTGAGGGAATTCAGACGGTTTTACGCCGGGAAGGTTATCCTCAGCCATACGAAGCATTGAAAGCACTGACGCGACAGAATACGACGATCGATCAATCCGCGATGCACACGTTTGTAGAGGGGTTGGATGTATCGAATGAGATCAAGGAGGAACTCAAGCGTTTGTCTCCTCGTAATTACATTGGCCTGTCTGCGCAACTAGTGGACACGTTGAAGGACCGTTGATGTGAATAGATTGCGCGACCTGATTGCCTACCTTCTTCCGTATAAGTCAAACTTAGCGGTGAATGTGGCATGCAATATTCTCAATGCCTTTCTTTCGCTTTTCACATTTTTGAGTGTCGTTCCTTTTTTGCGGATTTTATTTCAAACAGGGGACCGTACCCCTGCAGAAACATCAGTTTCAGGCAACGGATTGGAAAGGATAGGGGCTGCTTTCGATGGGTATGTAGTTGATTATGGTGCGAGCGTTGTGTTGCTTTGGATTTGCATCGGAATTGTGATCATTACCATCTTGAAGAATGCGGTTGGGTACGCGGCATTGTTTTCGCTGGCTACAATTCGAACGGGAGTGAGCCGAGATCTCCGAAATAGCATGTACCGGAAAGTCTTGCGATTGCCTTTGAATTGGTTTACTGAATCTAGGAAAGGCGACGCCATCAGTCGCATGACGAATGATTTGATGGAGGTTGAATTCAGCATCATTGGTACCGTTGAAATTCTCTTCAAATCGCCCATTGCCATTTTGGTTTCGTTGGCTACGTTGTTCTACATGAGCTGGGAATTGACCTTGTTTTCCATCTTTTTCTTGCCAATTAGCGGCTATCTAATCAGCCGAATTGCCAAAAGCTTGAAGCATGCAGCCCGAAGAGGCAAGGAGGAATTGGGAAGCCTGATTTCCATTCTTGAAGAAACGTTGGGAGGAATTTCTGTGATCAAAGCTTTTCATGCTGAAAAGCAATTTGACAAACGGTTCACAGCCTCCAATGAGCGGTTTTTTAAGTTGATGCGCAGGCTTTACAAACGGGAGTATTTATCCTCGCCCGTTTCGGAGACGGTCTCATTGTCTGTCATGGCCGTCTTGCTCTGGTTTGGAGGCAGGCTCGTTCTTGAAGGAGATGGAGGATTGACGGGCGACTGGTTCATTGGTTACCTCGTGGTGTTTTCTCAAATCATTCCTCCGGCAAGGGCAATAAGTGATGGTTGGTTTAGAATTCAAAAAGGAGTGGCCTCCTTGGAGCGGCTCGAGGAAATTCTCGACGCGGAAGAATTACAAAACCTTGGTGTTTTGCCCGCTCCAGAGTTGCAAAAGGCGATCGCTTTCAAGGATGTGCACTTTAGTTACGGGAAGAGTCCCGTTTTGCGAGGGGTGTCCTTTGAAATTGAACGCGGGCAAACGGTCGCTTTGGTGGGACCAAGTGGATCAGGAAAAACCACGTTAATGCATTTGCTGGCACGATTTCATCGGCCTGATTCCGGGGCGATTCTTTGGGACGGTGAAGATGTGGAAGTTTTTGAATTGACGGCCTTTAGAACTCGCTTGGGGCTGGTTACTCAAGAATCCAAGCTTTTCAATACCTCCGTCGCCGAAAACATTCAGTTGGGGAGCTCTGAGCCAGGGATGGATACCGTTTCCCTCGAGCGAGCGGCGTCAGCCTCTAATTCAACCGAGTTCATTGATGACATGGATGGAGGTTGGGATGCGGGAGTAGGAGATGGGGGAAATAAACTAAGCGGCGGTCAGCGTCAACGCTTGAGCATTGCTCGAGCCCTTTACAAGGATCCTCCAGTCCTGCTGATGGATGAGGCGACATCATCCCTGGATACGGAATCAGAACACAAAGTTCAGCAGGCCATAGATCGGCTCATGGAGGGGAGAACGACATTGGTTATTGCCCATAGGCTGAGCACCGTGCGCCATGCCGATCGCATCATTGTTTTGGATGCTGGTCGCGTGGCTGAAACAGGCACACACGATGAGCTTATGCAAAATCAAGGATTGTATCGAAAGTTAGTCGATATGCAAAATATTGTGGAATAGTGTTGCCGAAAAAAACCCGAATTGGCGCTGTGATTGGCAACCGATGTCCGAGGTGTTTCGAAGGGAAGTTGTTTAAATCAAAGGCTTATGATTTGGCTCAAATGAGCAAAATGAACCCGCGATGCAAGGTCTGTAAGGAAGATTTTGAACGTGAGCCAGGCTTTTATTTTGGTGCAGCTTATATTTCCTATGCGCTCACGGTTGCTCTTTGGATAGCACTTTTAGTTGCTTTGACCTGCTTGAATTGGTGGGGGGTGTTGTCGTTCGAATTTTTTGACGATGTACCGTTCTTTCTAGGCTCAGGCATTGTCCTGCTTCTCAGCACGGTACCCTTGTTTTTGCGTTTGAGTCGGTCCATTTGGTTGCATATGTTGACCAAACGGCGCTCTTCCTGATTTTGACCAAAAAATCAAAGGGGTCCCTCCGTTGAGGAACCCCTTCTCACCAAATCGCCTGATTCATTACGCTCAATTCGAGCGTGGCAAAACCAAAACCTAACTGCTATTACGGGGGGACTTGAATTTTGGTTGCGTTTTGACCAAAAAAACTCAAAGAATTAAAATTAAAAGACTGATTTACAGCGCTTTAAATGCGCTATTTTTTTTCAGCCATTTCTTCGGTTTGGACCCGAATGCTCTCTTTGTGTACCTGCTCCAAGAAGGATTCGATGAATTCTGGTCCCAATCCAGCAGATTCGGCCCAGCCTCCTCGGGTTTCAAAAACCTCTTTCCATCGCTCCATCTGCAAAATGGTCATGCCATGCTCTCCTTTGTATTGACCGATTTCTCTCGCCAAATTCATGCGGGCAGTTAACAATTCGATCACTTGTTCATCGATGGAGTCCATGCGCAGTCGCAGAGCGTCAAGGTTTTTTCGGTGAAGGGGTTCGGCAATGGTATTCCGAATCGTTAGCGACTCTATGATCTCCTCCAACCTATCCGGAGTCACTTGTTGTCCCGCGTCGCTGAGTGCCTCGTCTGGATTTGGATGACTCTCAATCATCAATCCATGCATGCCGAGGTCCATTGCTTTTTGGGCAATAGGCTGAAGCAAGTCCCTGCGACCAGCGATATGACTTGGATCACATATGATTTTCAAATCGGGCATGGCCATTTGCAGTGCAATGGCAATTTCCCACATCGGAGCATTGCGGTATTCATGCTGTCCGTATCGGCTAAAGCCACGGTGTATGGCCCAGACAGGACCGAGGGTTGCCTCTTTGATGCGTTCTATTGCGCCCAACCACAATGACAAATCTGCATGAATGGGATTTTTCACAAAGACCGGGACATTGGTGCCACGCAATGCATCAGCGACTTCTTGGACTGCAAAGGGGCTCACCGCGGTTCGGGCTCCAATCCATAATGCGTCGATGTTCTTCGCCAGACATGCTTCTACGTGTTGCTTATTCGCGACTTCGGTTGCAACAGCAAGACCGGTCTCTTGCCTAACATCTACCAACCAATTCAGGGCTTCCGTGCCACGACCTTCAAAGCCATTGGGCCTTGTTCTGGGCTTCCAGACTCCAGCTCGGAGAAGATTGACGTTTTTGGAATGCAACTGCTTGGCCGCATCCATTAATTGCTCAGGTGACTCTGCACTGCAAGGTCCACTGATCAAAAATGGGCGCTTCACCGATTCAATTCGATGAGGAGAGGCAGGGCTTCCGATGATGTTCTTAGTCACCACTCTTCAAAGATACGTCTCGATGTGCTGTGAAAGGACGCATTGTTTGATGAATGGCATTGGTGGGTTTGGCCTGAACGCAGAGCGCAATAAAAAAGCCTTAGACGGCGTGAAGAGCTGTGTGGTGGAATTTGAGGTCAAATAAGATGGCAAGAAGGGGATTCACTCCAACAAAAAAGACTCCTTTGGCGATAAAGAAGCCTTTTTGAGTACCCGGAACTGGATTCGAACCAGCACGCCCTAAGGCACAGCCTTCTGAGGACTGCGCGTCTACCAATTTCGCCACCCGGGTGGGTGTAGTGCCCAGAGCGGGACTCGAACCCGCACGCCCTAACGGACACATGGCCCTCAACCATGCCTGTCTACCAATTTCAGCACCTGGGCAGTGCATAAAAAAGGGTGCCTTCGACACCCTCTAATCGTAACCCCTCTGGGACTCGAACCCAGGACCCTCTCATTAAAAGTGAGATGCTCTAACCAGCTGAGCTAAGGAGTCAATTCCCACGTTTGGGGGGGCAAAGATAGACAGATTTTTTATCTGAAGGCGAGTCGAGCAAAAAAAGTCGATGATAATCCTCTGCGATTAAAAAACAAGTAGATCCACTCTTGCAACCTTCACTCGATTTGACTTGTCTATCTTGCAGTCGCAAACATCGGGTTGAGTCGGTATAACTTCGTGGCCCGTCATGCTGTGTAAACAAGGAAAAACCACAATTAGCCATCCAATGATCCGATTCATTTCATCGATGCCTCTCTTGTTGATTGCCACGTTTTGGTCGTCCCATATGCAAGGCCAAGAGATTGCCATATCCAATACGGAGCTCACTACTTGTGAGGGTTTTTTGGTCGATACCGGGCTCAGTGCCGGTGATTACGGTCCCAATGAGGACATTACCATGACGATATGTCCCGAGGCTCCGGAGGTCATTGTTACATTGTATTGGGCCCTAGCCAATTTAGGACCGGGGGATATTCTGGAAATATTTGACGGCCCTGATTCATCGTTTCCACTCATTGGCACTTACATCGAATACGATGCGCAAGGGTTGGAGATTTATGCTACGGAAGATAATCCAGGAGGATGCCTCACCTTGCACTTCACGAGCGATGCATCAGGGGAAGGGAGTTTTGTTGCCGAAATGAGCTGCGGTTACCCGTGCGAACGTCCTTTTGCAGTAGTAGAAAGTGGAGAAGCGCTCCCTCATTTGGCATGTCCAGGAGAGGAGATTACGTTCGATGCCTCAGGGTCAACAGCGGCTGAGAATTTTGAAATTGTGTCGTGGGAGTGGGATTTTGGAGATGACAATACATCCAGTACAGGACCAATTGTCACGCATTCCTTCGCCAATCCTGGGGCGTATAAAGTGCAACTTGATGTGGCGGATAACAATGTGACCGAGGACGACCCGGACGGGTGCTCGAACAACAACCTTGTGGACCATCTGGTTTTAGTTTCTACGGATCCGGATTGGACGGGGACTTCATTGGATGCGACCATTTGCTCCGGTCAGTTGTTCGATTTGGAAGGAGTGGTTCAGGGTGTGACGTACGATTCAGAACCCACAGGAGATTTTGGTGGAGGATTGTTCATTCCCGATGATCAATCACAATGTTTCAATGCAGATTTAACCTTTACGGCTTTTTCTCCAGGCGCGACGATCGAAAACGCGAATTCCGATATCGTTGACTTTTTCATCAACTTCGAACACAGTTTCATGGGTGATTTGACGGTTACCTTCATTTGTCCAAACGGACAGAGCATGGCCGTGCATCAGCAAGGTGGAGGCGGAACCAATTTAGGAATTCCGGATCAGGCTGATGGAACAGGGCCTGGAACAGGCTGGGATTACTATTGGTCACCGACTGCGACGAACGGCACATGGGCAGAGAATCCCACTGGACAATTGCCGGCAGGAACCTATGAGTCCGCTCAGCCCTTTACGTTATTAGAAGGGTGTCCATTGAATGGAACATGGGAAATTGAAGTTTGCGACAGCTGGGGAGCGGACGATGGCTACATTTTTGATTGGACGATCCATTTCAACCCGGAGTTATATCCAGAGCCCATTGTATTCACTCCGGTATTCGGCACCGATTGCGAAAGTTCTTCTTGGTCAGGGCCGAATATTTATGATGAAAGTGACGATTGCAATGATGTCACAATCGTAGCGGTTGATACCGGCACCTACACATACACTGCGACAAATGACTTTGGCTGCACCTACAGCACGGATGTGGAGGTTACCGTGGTGCCAGGACCTGAAGTTGAAGTGGCAGAGCCCGAAGGATATTGTGGATCCCCCGTTTCTCTATTTGGTGATGTCTTGAACACAGAGGCGGGCTTCACTTACACCTACGATTGGACACCTGCTGGATTGGTCACAGGCAATGGTGCAGACGTTACAGTGGATGGACTTACACAAGACACGGTGATGACGTTAACCGTTTCTGTTACCGGTGGAGACTTGGATAATTGCGAAGTTGCTCAAAATGTGGAAATTGACTTTATTCCCCCTCCAACAGGAGTCAATGGTGAAGGGCTTGTCTGCCCAGATGATGCACTTGATTTGTTGGCATTGGACTTTTCTGCCGAAGGAACAGCGGAGAGCGATTACACGTATGAATGGACGTTTGAGGATGAGGTAGTGGGGACAAACGCCGTTTTCCAGGCTGAGTACGAAGGAGTTTATTATGTAGAGGTGGCGATGGTCGCGCCATGTACATGGACAACAACAAGTGTTTTTTTGGTCGAAGAAGACGTTTGTGAGTTGACCATCCCCAACGTCATTAGTCCATTTGGTAATGGGCAGTGGGATGCCAAGAATGACGCATTTATGGTGTTCGGTTTGGATAGCGATCGTTACGATGGCAGCACGGTGCGCATCTATAACCGATGGGGACAGTTGATGTATACCAGCAATAATTTCGGAAAGACAGCCGGTTGGAGTCCTGGTCCTGAAGAAGCGGCAGAGGGAACGTACTATTACATTCTTGGAATTGCCCGTGTAGATGCTGAATTGGTCATCAACGACGTCAATGGTCAAACCATTGACGAAGGAGATGGCTACAAGTACCTCAATGGATCCTTTACCATCGTGCGGTAACTGGGGTCAGTGGGAATGAAGGGATCGCTCGAGGAGTTAGGAGCCTTGGCTCATGCATTGATTCATGAACAGCGCGATGAGGAGCAGCGGTTAGCGGCCATTGTGGAGATGCGAAGTCTGCGGCTGCGCAAGGCCGAAGGATTGACTTGGTCTCCGGTCCATGTTCAAAAACAAGATTATACGTTCGGTGGAAGGGTTCGATTGAAATTGGAAAAAGGACCGAATGGAGGGCTGGATAATGCCTTTCGTTCTGGAACCCCGGTGCATTTCTATCAAGCAAACGAGTCGGGTCAACCCAAAGATTCCGATGCCGTTCTGCGTGGGATTGTGCGAAAAATTAGCCAGGATCACGCCGAGATTATCATAGATGGTGCACCGCTTTCGAGCGCTGAAATTCATGAGCGATGGACCCTTGATGAACGTGCGGATGACAAGTCATACAGGCTGATGGGGGCCGCACTGAATCATTGGATCAATACAGAAGACCAGAATGAACGGGCCTTTCGGGATGCGCTTCTTGGATATTCCAATGACCGATCTCCGCATAATGCGGATGATCAATCTTCTTCTAGGTCAAACGGTGATCTCGAATCCCTTGAATTTTTAGAAAGGCTCAATGATCAACAACAGCATTGGATCAGGCGGGCTGAAGGCGCCAAACAGTTCGCTGTTCTTCATGGTCCTCCGGGGACTGGCAAAACTACCACGCTGCTGGCATTCGTTAAGCGAGCGACTGATCGAGGTGAGCGGGTCCTGCTTTGTGCACCGAGCAATGCAGCGGTCGACTTATTGGTGAAAGGATGTGTTCAGCAATCGGTTCATGTGGTGCGGTTGGGTCACCCCATGCGCATGGACGATTCGGTATTCGAATGGGGCGTCGATGCTCAAGTGGAGCGTCAAACGGACTTCAAACAGGTGAAGGCTTTCCGCAAGCGTGCAGAATTGGCTTGGAAAACGGCGAATAAATTTCACAGAAACTTTGGTGCCACAGAACGTGCTGAGCGAAAGGCGAGCAGAACGGAAGCTCGTTCGCTTGGAGCGGAGGCTTCTGCACTCGAGACTTACATTGCCGACCGTTTGATTCGAAGCACTCCGGTGGTATGCGCCACCTTGGTCGGTTCTGCAGATCAGATTTTAGAAGGCCAAACGTTTGATTGGGTCATCATCGATGAGGCTGCTCAAGCGATGCAACCTGCGGCTTGGATTCCTATGCGAAGGGGCAAGCGCGTCATCCTCGCGGGTGATCCGCAACAACTTCCCCCGGTGGTGAAAAGTGCTCAAGCGGTCCAGGGTGGACTCGAGGTAAGTTTGTTGGAACGCGCTATGATGAAGTCACCTGCAGAGGCACTCACGATATCCAATCACATGCTCACGCATCAATACCGCATGCATCCCGATATCATGAAGCCTGCATCCAGTCTGTTTTATAATGGACAGTTGATCGCAGCAGATTTGGCGTCCACGCATCGCTGCGATGAACAGGCCTTTCAATTCATTGATACGGCAGGTTGTGGATTTGATGAGCAGCGCATCGAAGGATCACACAGCACCATTAATTCAGAGGAGGCGCAATTTGTCGTTGCGCGGATGCGGGAGTTTCTCAATCAACATCCTGAAATGTCGATGGGGGTCATTGCTCCGTACCGCGCTCAGGCGGAAACGTTGGGTCGCATGTGGAAAGAACAAGCTGGTGAAAGCACGGAAGTGGAGCAGGAGAGCCGTATTACTTGCTCAACAGTGGACGCATTTCAAGGGCAAGAACGTGACATCATTGTTATTTCTTTGACGCGCAGCAACCCAACGGGAGAAATTGGTTTTTTGAAAGAGTACCGCCGAATCAATGTGGCCATGACCCGCGCGAAGCATCACTTACTCGTGATTGGTGACGGAGCAACTGTGGGGCAAGATGCATTTTTTGAATCTCTTTTAAAACATGCGGAATCTCATGGTGCCTATCGCAGCGCATGGGAGTGGATGCATGAGAGCGATAATCCGGGATCCTAACGGTTTAAACAGCTTCGTCAACTGCCTCCACCTGTTCAGATGAAGTCGCCGGAGCTCCATGCAGTGCATGCGATCCTCCTTCCTCCTCTAAGGGGAATACTTCTGTGATTTTTTGGAATGCAATGGAAGGAATGACAAACCCAACTCCGACTTTACCCATGTGTTTTCGAACTTTGTCGAAAGCATCTCGGATGTCAATGGCTGAAAGCAATATATGCTGATAGGACTCTTTCTCTTTCCCCTTTGCTTCATCCAGACTGGTCAGTGCAATTTTGACCTTAAACCATTGGTCCCCATCATCGAATCGGATGACTTCCACGAGGTTGGATTTGGTGATTTGGACGATTTCAAATGGTCGGATACCTTCTTGTTCGCATATTCCAGTCATTCGGGTCTCGGCCTCTGTATAATTGTACGCGTCCAGAACGAATGATTCCGTTGCCTTGACCTCCGCGCCGTCGGCATCGTGACGGACGTATTTCACCTTGCAAGTAAACCAGTGCTTTGTCATAGTGCAAAAATAAGCGGTGCATCGGGGCTCTGAGGAGGCAGGTGGTCTGGATTCGATGAACATTTCATTCACAACGTACACTCAAAAACTTCACATGACGGGGCAACTTGAATTGCTTGGAAGATGTAAATTCATACGCAGATGCTGGATGATTACAGACATAAAGGACAACGTCGGCGAATGCTGATGGAATTGAAGGAAGTGGGAATTCAAGACGATGCTGTCCTGGCTGCTATGGACAACGTACCGCGCCACTTTTTTTTGTCATCTGCTTTTGAGCAGTTCGCGTACCAAAACAAAGCCTTCCAAATCGGGTCGGGCCAAACCATCAGCAAGCCTCATACGGTGGCCCGTCAAACTGAGTTGCTTCAATTGGAATCAGGTGCCAAAGTCTTGGAGATCGGCACCGGCAGTGGCTACCAATGCGCGGTGCTTTGTGCGATGGGGTACAAGGTATACTCCATCGAGCGACAGCGCTTGCTGTATGACAAGGCCGGTCCGTTATTGAAGAAGATGGGATTCAAACCCGACCTTTTTTATGGCGATGGCTACAAGGGCAAGTCCGTCTTTGCTCCGTTCGATGGTATCATTGTGACCTGCGGAGCACCCGAGATCCCAGAGGCCTTGTTGATGCAGCTGGCATTGGGTGGGCGTTTGATCATCCCTGTTGGCGAAGGCGATAAGCAGCGGATGTTTTCTTACACGCGAGAGGGGGAAAAAGAATTCAGCCGACAAGAGCACGGTGAATTTGCTTTTGTACCCATGCTCGCTTCGCGGGCTCAGGATAAATAAAACGGATTCCATCGAACCACGGTTGTTTCCGTTAGATCAGCCCTTCCAATTTTCCTAACCCCTCCCTCACAACTTCAAGGTTTGCTTTCGTGCAATCAATGACGGTCGAGGCATCCAATGTTCCATATCCACCGTGGATCACTCCATCAATTCGGGTTCCAAATCGTTCGCAGATCAATTCGGGGTCTGTGGTGTATTCGACCACTTCATCCTCATCCCGCACGGAGCTTACGACCAGAGGACGCCCTAACTCCTGGACCAATTCCCGGAGTATGGAATTGTCCGGAACTCGAATGCCAATTTCCTTTCGTTTTCCGATGAACCATTTGGGAATGTTATTGCTGGCAGGAACGATGAAGGTATAAGGTCCTGGTAGGGCCTTTTTCATCATCTTGAAAACGGAGTTACTCAAAGGCCGAGAATGGGCAGAAAGTTGACTCAAGTCAGCGCAAGCGATACTGAACTGGGCTTGCTTTAGCGGAATTCCTTTCAAACGAGCCATGCGTTCCAATCCCTTTGCTGATCCTAGAACACAAGCAAAACTGTAAACCGTATCAGTCGGAATGACCCAAACGGCGTCCTGATTTAATTGCGCTGCGGCCTGCCGGATACGACGCTCATCCGGATTTTCCGGGTGAATCCGCAGCAACATTAAGCCTTGGCCTTGGCATGGTCTGCCAAAAACTGAGCGAGACCGTTGTCGGTCAATGGATGCTTGAGCAATCCTTTCATGGCACTGAGTGGTCCGGTCATGATATCGGCACCAATTTCCGCGCATTCGATGATGTGCATCGTGTGGCGAACACTTGCTGCGAGGATTTCAGTCCCGAAGTCATAGTTGTCATAGATGACCCGAATTTTTTCAATCAGTTGCAATCCGTCTGAACTGATGTCATCAATGCGACCTACAAATGGACTCACGTAAGATGCGCCAGCTTTCGCTGCGAGCAACGCTTGTCCGGGTGAAAAGATCAGGGTGCAATTCGTTCGAATGCCGTTGTCTGTGAACCAACGGATGGCGCGGATGCCATTCTCAATAGCGGGTACCTTGACGACAATGTTGGGGTGCAGGGCCGCTAACTCTTGTCCTTCCGCGATCATGCCTTCAAAGTCCGTTGCAATCACTTCGGCACTTACATCGCCGTCAACGATTTCGCAGATAGCCTGGTAATGCGCCTTGACTGCTGCATCTCCGGTGATGCCTTCTTTGGCCATGAGCGATGGATTGGTGGTTACACCATCCAAAACGCCGAGGGCTTCTGCTTCCCGAATTTGTTCGAGGTTAGCTGTATCAATGAAAAATTTCATGCCGCGAAAGTAGGAAATTAGATGGTGTTGCAACGAATCTAATCTCCACGTATCTTGTTAGAAAGCACTGAGCCATGGCGAATTGGAGCGAAATTGAATTGAAGGAGTTTCGGAAACGTGTCGAAGCGAAACTTGGACTACTCGAAGAAAGAATTGCTGAATACCGGGAATTGACTCAACCCATACCACCAGAAAATGCCATTGGTCGCGTGAGTCGAATGGATGCCATCAACAACAGGAGCGTCAATGAGGCCGCACTTCGGACAGCTGAAAGGCAGAAAGTGGAATTGCTGCGGGCTCTTGAAAGATTGAACGATCAGAAGTTTGGTCTGTGCCATGGATGTGGAGAGAGAATTCCCATTGGCCGGATTCTACTCGTCCCTGGTGCGACCCGATGCGTTGCGTGCGCTATTTAGGTCGATTGTTCACAACTGCCATTTATTGTTTGCAACCGAGCATACGAATCGCCTAAACCTCGCGTTTAGACCCCTGTGTGGAGAGCGCACTGCTTATTTTTGCCGTCTTTCCGAACGAACCAAACCGTGCGAATGTTTCAGCAATTCCGATTCACTGGTACCCTTCATTACGTGGTGGGTTGCATGGTCGTCCTAACACTTCATGGTTGCATCAATTCGTGGGATGGTCCGCCTCATTTTGTTCATATTGAGTCGATGCACTTGGAGACTTTGCCCGAGGAAGGTGCTGCGACAGAGCGAATAGAAGAGGTTTGGGTGTATTCAGAAACGGATGTACTGGGTGCATTTCCATTGCCAGCGGATATTCCGTTGTCCCCAGAACAATTGGGTTCAACGGCTGAGCTGACTTTTTCTGCTGGAATCCGTGCCAATGCAATTAGCTCTACTCGGCAGCCTTATCCATTTTATGACGCAATCGTCCTGGAACTTGACCTGGAGTATGGAGGCTCCGATACACTTGATTTGACGATCGGCTACACGGAGCTAACAGAAGTCACCGTCGCGGAAGATTTTGAGACGGCCAACCGATTTCAGGAGTCCAACGCCAGTTCAGGCGAAGTCGTACGAACCGAAAACCCCTTGCGGGTTTTGGATGGATTGGGCAGTGGAATGATTGTTTTGGATTCAATCCACAACACCGTGATCTCCGCAACCAATGAGCAAGAGTATGACCTCCAATCAAATGGACCGGTTTGGCTGGAATTGGATTATGCTTGCACCCAGCCATTTTGGATCGGTCTACTCATTAAGAATGCCGTCAATTCGCAACGGGTTCCTATTTTGATTTTGAACTCTACGGCTGGGGATCGAAATAAGATTTACCTCGACCTTGGTCCGGTCGTGCGCACGTCACCTGATGCGACCCATTATGAGATCACACTGGATGCTTATTATGATGGTTCAGCTGATTCAACCTTTGTTGTTGTAGACAACTTTAAACTCCTTCGTTATCCATGAATAGAAGGGGATTGATTCTGGCATATTTAGTCGCAGACTGGCTGAGTGCAGCAGCGTCGTGGACTCTCTTGTTTGTTTATCGCAAGGTGATGTTTGAACAAAGCACTTGGTCGGACTGGCCTTCTTGTTTTGACGATCAACGCTATTCACTCGGGTTGGCCATCATTCCTGTTTTTTGGTGGGGAATGCATGCGCTCGCTGGAATGTATTTAAAACCGTTGAAGAGGCACCGAATATTGGAAATAGGGCAAGTGACTTGGACCACGTTACTCGGCGTGATGGTGCTCTTTTTTGCCCTTCTTCTCGACGATGCGATTGTTTCGTACAAGCAGTACTATGCGTCGCTAAGCGTACTTCTTGTTGGGCATTGGACGTTTACATTGTTTGGCCGATTGGTCATTACGACCCGCACGGTGAAGAAAATTCATTCTGGGGAATGGAGTTTTCCCACCCTGGTCATTGGTGGCAATGAACGTGCGGTCAAGACGATAGAGGAAATCAATGGATTGCGTAAGCATCCGGGCTATGCTTTCAAGGGATTCATCCAAGCCAATGGCGCAGATACATCCTTGGATCAATTCATGCCCAATCTTGGTAAGGTGGATCGCCTAGAAGCGGTCATTCAATCCCATGAGATTGAAGAGGTGATTATCGCTATTGGGTCCGGTGATCACGCCATTCTTGAGTCTGTCTTGAATGTTTTGGAAGGCCTACCCGTTGAGGTCCGAATCATTCCGGACATCTACGATATCTTGAGTGGATCCGTCAGAATGTCAAGCATTTACGGAGCGCCACTCATCGAAATTGATCGCCAAATCATGCCGCAGTGGCAACGCTCGTTGAAACGCGTCTTGGACTGGGTCATTTCTTCATTGGCCTTGATCCTACTCCTCCCCGTTTTTGCCTTGATAGGATTGGCGGTGCTGCTTTCGAGCAAGGGCCCGGTGTTTTTTCTCCAAGAGCGAATAGGCTGGCATGGAAGACCGTTCAAAATCATCAAGTTTAGAACCATGGTGTTGGACGCAGAAAAATCAGGTCCTCAATTGAGTCGTTCGGATGACCCTCGAATCACCCGTGTGGGAAAATTCCTAAGAAAATCAAGGTTGGATGAATTGCCACAATTCTTCAACGTCCTCAAAGGGGATATGTCGCTCGTAGGGCCCCGGCCAGAGCGCAGCCATTTCATTTCTAAAATCATGGAACGGGCGCCTCACTACCGCCACCTTCAAAAGGTGCGACCGGGCATTACCTCGTGGGGACAAGTGAAATATGGATATGCGGAAAATGTAGATCAAATGATTCAAAGGTTGCGGTTTGACTTGATTTACATTGAGAACATGTCCGTGGCCCTCGATTTTAAGATTCTGTTTTATACCGTCATCACAGTCCTTCGTGGTCGAGGTAAGTGAGTATTTAGTCTGTTTAATACTGTTTTTGGGCGATATTTAAGGCATGAATCGCCTCATCCTTTTGCGGGTCACTTTTCATTCCTTTTTGGTTCTACTCGCAGGAGGGGGTTGCACGCCTGCATCAGCCCAAGAGATTCAAGGATTCGGGGCGATTCCTCAAAGGGTGTCGGCTGCACAAAACTTGATGCTCGAGAATGTCGGTTTTTACCTGGACGGTGCGGTGGAAATCGATTTAGATCAAGGTGTGGTTGATTGGAAGGAGTCCGAAAGAGACGTGTTGAAGCAGGTGACGCGCATTGTGCGACAGGTAGGAGAACTTCAAGCCATTGACGGTTTGATACAGGAGGTGGCTTTCTCTAGTGAGGTTGCAGCCTTGATTCATCACGTCAATGAATTGACCATCCACGATTTGAGGCATTGGAGAATGGCTGATGGGTTGAGCGAAAGCGAGCAATGGTACGTTATGGTGCAGACTGCTGTGGATGAATTGAAAATGCAAATCGCGATTGAATTGAAGTACCGGGTGAATGGAGCGCTTTTTGAGCAATTAGAAAATGCGTTGCGTGAGGTTAGGGAATTGAGTGATGCGGAAAATGAATGGCTGAAAGTCGACGCAGAGGCGGCGCTACCGATCATGGACTGGACGCTTTCCGATGGGTCATCTGCCGCACTTTCTGAAGAGGACGGTTCAAGCTGGTTTGGTCGGGGGGAGAGAGAGCATACCATTTTGGGACAGGGAAATCAAGAGGTTTACTTAGCGAGTATGCTGGAGCGCGTAGTTCAATTGTTGGAACAACAGGACGGTCGACTGCGTGCATTGGAATCTGGCATGCCTCGAACAGTACCCAACGAGTCTCTGCTGCCTTCAGTGCTTTCTGACACCCGACTTATGAATCTGAGGCTCCCTGAATTCATTGACGTCACCTTTTACTCAGGTTCCTTCAAACTCGGACTGAACGCTCAGCTTCAACTCAATGAGGTGATTGAATTGATGGGGAGGTATCCCCAGCTGAGGGTGGTTTGTACCGGATACGCCGACTTGCAAGGAGAGCGGTTATCGAATTTGGCTCTCTCGAGAAACCGCGCTGTTGCAGTTCGTTCGTATGTGCTTCAGAGTGGTGTCAATGCAGAACGCGTACTTTTAAATTACTTCGGAGAGGAGCGAGCACAGACTGCCGGAGCACCTGATCGCCGGGTGGAAGTACGTTTTTTCGTCAATTGATGGGAGGCAAGCAGGTTTTTAGAGAACTTTGCATTCGAACGGTTTTTGAATGAAGCTCATCTGCATCGGACGTAATTACGCGGATCACGCGAAAGAATTGGGGAATAGCGTTCCGAAGGAGCCGTTATTTTTTTTGAAACCCGATAGTTCAATTTTGCCGCATCGGCATCCCTTTTACATCCCGGAATGGACCCAGGAATTGCACTATGAAGTCGAGCTTTTGGTCCGCATCACTCGGAATGGTAAATCCATAGCTTCGGAATTTGCACATCGATACTACGATGATATTTCCTTGGGGATTGACTTTACTGCGAGGGATATACAGGCCGCGGCCAAAGCGCAAGGTCATCCGTGGGAAAAGGCCAAGGCTTTTGATGGCTCAGCGGTGGTCAGTCGTGAATGGATGCCCAAAAATAAATGGGCTGAAGGTTGGGAGCAGGTTCCGTTCGAGTTGAAAAAGAATGGCAGAACAGTCCAGTCGACTACGGCTGAATCAATGCTCTTTCACGTTGACGAGTTGATTGCCCACGTTTCTAAGTTTATGACCCTTAAAATGGGTGACATCTTTTTTACGGGCACCCCCTCCGGTGTAGGCCCTGTGGAAGACGGAGATGTTCTTGAAGGCACATTGGACGGAGCACAAATGTTCAGGGTCCAAGTTCATGGCTAGGCAAGTTTTTTTCATTGGATACATGGGAGCCGGGAAGTCGACGGCTGCCTCCCTGTTGGGTGCGTTCGCTGGCGTGGCTGTCGCAGACATGGACGCTATGATTTCAACAAGAATGGGCCTGTCAGTTCGGCGCATTTTCGAATCACATGGTGAGGCAGGTTTCCGTAAAATAGAAAATGAAATATTCGCGGAAGTTGCTGGAAATCCAGCATTTCCTATTGTCGCTTGTGGAGGAGGTTTACCATGTTCACCTGTTAATTGGGATACGATGCACTCCCAGCGCGGTTTCGTAATTTGGTTGGACCCTGCATTGGAGACCCTGTTTGCCCGGTTGCAAGCGGATCGTTCTCGTCCACTGCTTCTAGACGGCGATGAGCTTAAAGAACAGGAAGCAATTCGAGCCCATCACGCAGAGCGTAGTCGGTGCTATCAAAATTGCGATGAAAGGTTTTCTGGCGATATCGATAGCGACGCTCTGCAACGCTGGACTAATCAGCTGCGCTCAACCTGATCGCAAACTTCCATGCGTTAGTCGTGCAAAACGGCTTCGTCCGATGGACTTGATCGGTCTGCAAGACGCACTTCGATGTGTTCTTTCAGGTTGGTGCTCAGGCTCAGCCCGCAGAAGTCGGCCCGAACCGGGAATGAACGGTGAATTCGATCAATCAAAACAGCCGTTGCGACGCGTTGCGGACCGGAATTCAAAATATGATGCACAGCATACATAAGCGTCTTGCCTGAATTCAAAACGTCATCCACAACAATGACATGTTGGTTTTTCAAGGACGTCATTTCGCAGGTCAGTGTTATGGGGCTGTCCAACGGGGCCGTTTTGTTTAGTTTCAGGGTTGAGGCATGAACCTTGCAACCGCCGATTTCTGCGACAATAGCGCCCAAGCGTTTGCCCATTGGTTCTCCGTTTCCAGCAATGGAAACCAAATGCAATTCCGGGAATTTGTGAAATTCCTCTAGAATTTGTCGCGCGATGCGCTGGAGTTTTCGTTCGATTTGTTCGGATTCGAGAATACGGGTGCTGCTCATGCTGTTGCGGTTCAGTTGATGCGGTTCAAAGTTGGACCGTTTTTTCGAATACTCCAATTGCTTCCACGTGGGCCGTATGAGGAAACTGATCCACGAACTTCAGTTTGATCAATTGGTATCCAAATTCGTTCAGTGTTGCGATATCACGGGCTTGGGTTGCAGGATTGCAAGAAATATAAACGAGGCGTTCTGCATCGAGTCGAATGACTTTGCGGAGCGTCTTCGGTGAGATACCAGCTCGCGGGGGGTCTAAAACGATGGTTTGGATTTTTCCTTTGTACGCTGGGTATTCAAGGAGAAATTTCCCGACATCTGCGGCGTAAAATTCCACATTGGAAATGTCATTTTTCGCCGCATTTTTCTTCGCATCAATGATGGCTTGCTCCACAATGTCGACCCCGATGATTTTTCGACCTGAGGCGCGCGCCAATAATTGTGCGATCGTGCCTGTGCCACAAAACAGGTCCATGATCAATTTGTCCTGATTCGAATCCGTATCGATGGCTGCCATCGCTTCATTTACCGCCTCATCGTACAAACGCTCTGCGCTGGCAGGATTGGTTTGGAAAAAGCTTGCCATTTCCACATCAAAATCTAATCCATGCAGTTTCTCGGTGACAAAAGGTTCTCCAAAAATACAGCTGCTGTTTCCAGCTCGGGCCTCGACGCGTTCTCCCTTGTCGTCATTGATGGTATGCAAAATGCCCTGCAATCGGTCGCCAAATCGATCGGTCATCGCTTGAATGAATGCAGCAGTGGGAAAAGAAGGCAATCCATCCGAAGATGTAACCAAGTTGAAGAGCAATCGCTGACTCGCTATGCTTTTACGAACCACCAAAAACCGAAAGAATCCCTCTCTTTTTGGCGGATGCCAAGCCGGGAGTCCAGTTTGTTCGAACCACAAGCGCAGCCACTTCATGGCGTTTTCAACATCCGCATCGAATAGCCCAGAATCACCTTCTAGATTTTCGATTGCCCACCATGTCCCTCGTCGCTTAAACCCCAGTCCAAATCCATCTATTTTCTCGTTGCTGGCTGGCTCGTGTATGATGGATGAAAAACTATACTCCATCTTGTTGCGATAATGCCAGTGTGATGGGGAAGCAATCAGTCCTTGATAACATTCTTGAATGTCCTCAACTCCGCCAATTCGCTCGTACAGATCGAGAGAGGTTTTCTCCTTTAGGGTATGCTGTATGGCGATGGGCAGATGTGCATAAGGAGCGCCAGGAATTTCCTGATATGGGATAGAAACTTCTTCCGGCGCGCGTTGAATGACATCTTCCAGTTTGCATTCGGCATACTTGGACTTGCACTTGGAAACACGCGCTCGGACTTGCTGGCCGGGTATGGCGTTTTGAACGAATACCACAAAAGGCCCACGCTCCGTTTGAAGCCGAGCAATGCCCTTGCCTCCATGGGCGATGTCCTCGATGTTCAGGGTGAGAACTTCGTTTTTTCGGAATAATCGTTCTTTTCGCACGGAGGCAAAAGTACTTCCGAACGCGCGGTATATTGCGAACATGTTGGAATGCAGCCAAAATAAATCGACAGGTGTGTACGGAATCGCAAGGGCCTGGATCATGGCTTTCAGTTTTGGCATTCCCTTGCTCGCTTATGGGCAGGGATTGCCAGAGTTGTCCTTCGGAACGTTCAATGTGCGCTACGATAATCCTCAAGACACGCTCGAATGGAGTGAGCGTCGCAACGAGGTGGCCCTTGCCGTTCGATATTTTGATCTTGTCGCTTTGCAGGAGGTGCTTCCCAATCAATGGGCTGATTTGAGGACCCGCATGCCTCAGCATGAATCGTTCGGATTGGGTCGAAATGCGGATGGAACAGGTGAAGCTTGTCCGGTCTTTTGGAACCGCGATCGCTTTGATTTTTTGAAGGGTGATGTTCGTTGGTTATCCCTTAACCCAAATCAGCCGGGGAGTGTAGGGTGGGATGCCGATTTGCCTCGAATCGCTACGGTGGTTTTGTTATTTGATCGGCAGCGTAAACAAACCGTTCGCATCGTGAATACCCATTGGTCGCATGTAGGACCTGAAGCGCGAATGAATGCCGCGGCCTTGATCGCGGGTTGGAGTGGATGGGATTCGGATGAATCACAGGACTTGATTTTGGTTTCTGGTGATTTTAATGCGGAAGAGGAGCGACCTGAAATTCGCTCATTGCTCGATTTGGCAGGTTTACAAGACACGTATCACACGACGAACTACCGCTGCCGAAAAGCATTTGGGACGTTCACGACCTTTTTGCCAGAGAACCTAGCAAATGCGACACGCATTGATTACATCTTTTACAGGGGTGATGTCGAGGTGGATTGGGTATGTGCAGATGAGGTGATCAAATATGGCGTCTACATCTCCGATCACATGCCATATCACGCCATCTTTAAATGAAACCGAACCTCAAACGCTTGGCACTGGCCGCTGGCCCGCTTGGGGCGTTGTTCACTTGGTTGGTTTTGAGAGAATCCGGCATGGATGCTGCTGCTGTTCATGTCATAACCGCTGGAACCTGGATGCTTATTTGGTGGGTAGGAGAGGCTGTACCAATTGGGGTGACTTCGGTTCTGCCCATGGTCCTCTTTCCCTTGTTCGGAATCGCGAGCATCGCGGAGACGACCGCTCCTTATGGTTCGCATTATGTGTTTCTCTTTTTGGGTGGATTCTTAATTGCCATTGCATTAGAAAAGTGGCACCTACATCGGAGGTTTGCTCTTTCCATTTTGGTGGCAGCGGGTGGCCGGCCGCGAAGATTAATTGGGGGATTCATGCTCGCCACCGCCGCGCTGAGCATGTGGATTTCCAACACGGCAACGACCCTTATGATGTTGCCCATTGCGATTTCCGTTTTGTCCAAAGTTGACGTGATTCGGCATCCTAAATTTGCAATTTCGCTGCTATTAGGGACGGCATATGCCGCGAATCTTGGAGGCATTGCCACGTTGGTCGGCACTCCACCGAATGTTGCCATGGCAGGTATTTTAGAAGACCAATTTGGCATCGAAATTCAGTTCATGGAGTGGTCGATCATGGCCTTGCCCTTCTCGGCCATTATGCTCAGTATGGTCTATTTCATGTTGACAAGGGTATTGACGCCTGTCTCAAACGAAATGTTGGAAGCAGGCGCAGACGAGATTCAACTGGAGCTTAAAGCCTTGGGAGGTTGGAGCAGTGCTGAAAAGCGAGTGGCAGGGGTTTTTGCAATGACGGGACTTTTGTGGGTGACTCGACGCTGGATTGAAGCGTGGTTTGCGTTGGGCTTGAATGATACGACGATTGCCATTTTTGCAGGAATCGCGCTCTTTTTGATTCCGAATGGCTCTGTGAAAAAAGGCAGCTTGTTGGAGTGGAGCGATACCCGTAAGCTACCCTGGGATATCCTGCTTCTATTTGGTGGCGGACTTACGCTCGCTAATGCCTTGAAAAATGCCCGTGTTCTCTCCATGGTTGCTGATGGCATTGCCGGAATGGATGGGCTGAATGCTGCGGCATTGATCTTGTTGTTTGTTTCGGTGGCACTGATGTTGACCGAAGTGATGAGTAATCTGGCATTGGCCGTCGTTATGGTTCCGGTTGTTGCTGTGGTCGCCTTGCAATGGGGGATGAATCCCTTGCTTCTTGTAATCCCAATTACCATGGCCAGTAGCTGTGCTTTCATGCTTCCCATGGCTACGCCACCCAATGCGATAATTTTTGGAAGCAACCGGGTGAGCATGAAGAAAATGGCCTCGGTTGGTTTCCTTTTGAATCTTATCGCGGCCGTGTTGGCTTGGATTTGGGGCATTTGGGTATTGCCATCATGGGTTGACTTCATTTAAATTTGTTCTGTGGAATACATCCTCATACTCAACGGTCCCAATTTGAACTTGCTTGGAAAGAGGGAGCCTGAGCTTTATGGATCTATATCCTTGGAGGAGCTGACAGATCAGTGGCAAGCATTTGGTAAAGCAAAGGGAGTCAAGGTAGTCTGCATGCAATCCAATGTTGAGGGAGAACTGGTCAATGCGATTCAGGAACATGGATTTAGTGCAAAAGCGATTATTTTCAATCCCGGTGGATACACACACACCAGTGTGGCCATTCGCGATGCGATTGCTGCGGTAACGACACCCGTGTACGAAGTGCACATCTCCCATCCTGAATCCCGAGAGGACTTTAGGAAAAAATCGTTGATTCGAGAGGTTTGCACGGGTGCAATGAGCGGCATGGGAGTGCAATCTTACGAGATGGTTTTGCGACATATCATCCATGCAGAATAGCAACGCTTGACTGATTTAAAAGCGTTTATTCGTTCCGATTAATTTCAACCACATATTCTGGATTTCTGCGATGAATCGCCAATAAGGCACTTCTTGATGCTGAGCCTGAAGGAGTTGATAATTGTATTAGTCGTTTTTAACTTATATTAGTTTCGCTGAACCTTTGTGTTTGTCGAGAGATGACGCAACTCACTTTTTGCCCATGATTAAGCTAGACCAACTAGGCTCGTTATGCCTTCCTTTGACATTTGCCTTACTGCCATTATTTGCATGGGCTCAGGTGCCGGATGATTACATTTTTTTAGACAATCCACCCTCGTACATCGACTCATGGTCAGTGAGCCTGCAGGGTGGGATTGGCTGGAAACAGTACGATGCAATTTCTGTAGATGCGACTGATGTCTTGAATACAATCGATTCGTATGGTGAGATCCTGTTACCCGGGATGTCCAGGTTCGAGCTTTACCATGAGATTCCCACGGGCATGGCAACGTTTGGTGGAGCCTTTCGGCAATATAAGCTTGTAGACCGTTGGGAATCAACGGTGTATGACGGAAGCATAGGTGGTGCGGGAGCCAACCGGACGTATGAAGTTGCCACTTTGCAGGGACCTCACAATTCGATTGCTGCTGTAGTGATGGACCCCGTAAGATACCTCATTGTTCTGCCGTTTGAGGATTGGTTTGACGGCTCAGACCGAAGCAAGTGTTATTACATCATGGGCGAGCATGGAAGCCCTGGAAGCTTGGGATATTTCCGCTACGCATCGGAATCAGAGATTGTTCCGGGGACCTCCCCATCTCCGGTTCCATTTGCCAAATCTGAAAGCTGCGAAACTTCATCCGATGATGAAGGGAGCAATCTTCTGCCTCCCTCAACGAATCAGCTGCCTCCCGACGACATCCAGGATATTTCGTACATCCGGACGTCCATTTCATACGCCTTGGCGGTCGAAAATTTGCTGAATGCGCTGCCGGTGGAGATTCCCGCTTCCATGTGGTCGAGTGCATTTTCAGCGCTTGCCAACGGAATCTTGATTGACGAGTTGGGCGTGTTACTTCGGCACGAATGGGTCCAGCCCACAGGCAATGAAATTCCGGTTACGGCAGATTCATCCATTTTCAACCCGGATACAGTGGGCTCTTGGGATGCGGTCTTCAATTTCGAGGATGAGCTGTTTACTGCAGAAGGCAACCTCATGGCTTCGGTTCCAGATTTTGAAGGGGTTCATTGTGGGCAGATGTTTCTTTATGGGTCAGGAGGTGTCGTGTTCGGAGATGCATGCACAAGTGAAAAGTTTCGAGGGATAACCAGAGTGGATCAACTTTTACACCCCTTTCATTTGCGGACCTACGTGCATGAATTCTCGCACCAATTTAACGTGATGCATACGTTCAACGCCAATGACAATTCGAAAGATGACCTGTCTTCAACCCAACGCGTTTCAACGAGTGCATATGAACCGGGCAGCGGAGGAACCCTTATGTCTTACACCCACAATTGCTCGGAATATTGGGAGGTCATTATTGACGATGAGACAGGAGAGCTGAGCACATTTGGAGGCAATCATAGAGTGAAGCCTGAGATGAAAGTGCGCACGAAAAACAACCGTTTTTGGGCGGGCTTCGGCGAATTGAGGGACATCTTCCACACGCATTCCGTGGAACAAATGCAGGACTACTTGGCTGTTTCGTGCCCGACAGTCTTGCACACACCCACTGTGGCGCCGACTCCTTCCATCGTCTACGAATGGGGAATGGGCGATCCTGCGGAAATGAAATTCGTTCCCGTGGGAATGCCATATGTTTTATCCGTTGTTCCTGAGGAACACACGTCCTACCGGTGGCATCAAATGGACCTGGGTCCCATGCACAGCCAACCCGATTGGAGAGCCATGAACACCGTCGGGGACAGTCCGCGCATCATGGCAAATGGACCAACGCCGGATGGAAAGCGATTTTTTCCTCCCCGAGACAGCTTATTCGATGATGTCAAAATTGATCATCAATACGTTCCATTCGTCGAAAATGAATTGGTGAGCATGTCATTTCGGGTTCAGGCCAACCGGTTCATTCCGAAAGCCGATTTGTCCGATTCAGATGCGGCAAATGCTCCTTACCACAACAGCATTTCAACAGGCGATGACATCGATGTTGTGGGATTGGTGCTTTCCATGGATTTCGGAATTGCCTCGGGGCCTTGGGACGACAACGGGGGACAATTGTGGGCTACGCAGGAAATAGGCGAGATTGAACCTTTCTACCAAGGTGTGATGACGTGGAATGTCGACGGTACCGATGAATTGCCATGGGATGCCGCTTCAGTGGAAGTAGTACTTGTCACAGAGACGGTTCCGCTTCAGTATGAAGTGCTCTACACGGGTGTTCCCAACACGGGAGAAACCGCCAGCCTCGTTCTCAACTTGATGCCGCCTGAGCCCATGGAAAATGGGGATGTACCAGAGCAACGCATTCTCATTCGTCCAGAGGGCGAGATTTTCTTCTCCCTCTCGCCACCGTTCCAAGTGTACCATGCCGGTTGTACCAACTATGCGTTTGCCTCGTATGATCCTCACGCCAACTACCACGATCAATCACAATGCGATCTGGATGGAGTGCCCGATGCCTTCTATTCTTTTAGCTGCAAGGACGTCGACGCATGCAATTATTCCGAAACGGCCTTTTCTCATGATTCTGAGGACTGCCTGTACCCGGATTGCAACCAGCTCGGGGCATTGAATTTTTCCTTCTATGTGGGCGCCAACTTTCCGGGCAATGAGCCCTCCACCGGCTATTGCACAGACGGGCCGTGTGTTTTTGATGCCGTGCCGTGTGAGGGCGATTGGTTGGATCCATCAGGCTCCGGAATGGGTTGGGGCTTTGCGCATTCCTATGCACCTGAAGAATGGTTGTTGAATGGGTTTCCATATGGACTCTGGAGTGACTTCAATGATTTGTCGATTTACGATTTTCCTTACACGGCAGACATCCAGGTATCAGAAGCTGCTGGAAGGATTCATTTTACGGCGGGTACGCCAGAAAACGATGGCCTTTCGTTTTACCAATCGGCTTCTATGGAGATCACCTCGACGGGTTTGGTGGAATTTGACTGGCAGATCACAGAGTCCAACAATGCGGGATTCTCGAACCTTGCCTTTTACTTGGATGGAGAGCCCATCGCGTTCGACAAAGGATCAAATTGGAGCACCATGTGGCTGGTCGGCGACGGCCTAGCGCCGCATGAAGGAACCGTATCATTCGAGGCAGATGCAGGACAGACATTTCGTGTTGCATTGACCACGTCAGTGCATCAAACACATCCAATTGGCGTCATCCTCAGCGATTTCAAATACACCAAACACAGCATCGAGGGCTGTTTGAATCCTGATGCATTGAATTTCAATCCTTTCGCCACGTGTCATAACGTTGAATTGTGTCATGATGCCAGTTCATTTGATTCCGATGCATTGTGCTTGGATGCAGATGCGTGCAATTTCGCGGGCTTTGGGACCAACGGTTTCCATCAACCCTTGCTCTGTCAATTCCCCGGCTGCGACGACCCCAGTGCGGCTAATTTTGATCCGTTTGCAGGATGCACAGGGCCTTGTTGTTACACCGGTGGATGTGATTTTGAAGTGGATGAGGGCTCCTCATCGCCTGTTTTATGGTTGGATTGGAACGAGGCTTGGGAAGAAATCAATCCCCTTCCTGATTTCGAAGAAGTGATGTTCTTGCCCGGTGGCATGGTGATGACAGCTCCGCAAACCACCACGCCAGGTATTTCGCAGTCGGTTCGATACACTTACAACGGCACAGGAGCTGCGCCGATGAGTTTCGCCTTTAGCTGGATTCCTGGAGAAATGAGTATCCCCGGAGAAATGTATTCCCCTGCTGTCATGGAAATTTGGAAGGAGGGAATCCTGGTTCAGGAAGTATCACTTTCGGCGACTGCAGGCAGCCCCTTGGATGCGAGTTCGGATATGGTGGTGCAGTCTTATGCCATACCACCAAGTCAATGGCCAAGCGATCCATTCAGTTTGAGCCCTTACCTCGAAGACGGTTCGATGACGATTCAATCGGAACCGACGATGGGTGCGGAACACTACTTTCGAACGATTCAAGCGGAATTGACAGAGAACACGGAGATCGTCTTCAAGATGTACGGTGATGTGGAGGACTTGGTGTTGGACAATGTTCCTTGCCGTTTGCTGGTTACGGGGATGAGTCTGCCACAAAATGCAGCGTGTAATCTGTTATCAGGGCCTTTAGCCCTTGGTTGTACCGATGAGCATGCGTGCAATTTTGATGCCGCTGCGCTCGTGGATAACGGTTCATGCATTCCCGTCGGGTGCACGGATCCGGAGGCCATGAATTACAATCCAGACGCGGGTTGCCAGTCAACGTGTTTGTATCCCGGTGATTGTTCCAATCCGGTTACCGTGAATGCTTCTTTTGCTGCTGGCCTTGTTGGTGCATTCGGTGCAGGTGAAGTCGAGTTGTCCATGGCAGAAGAGCATTTGATCTTCAACGAAAATTTAGTCACCATAATAGGCCCCGATGTAAGCATCGGTTCGACTCCCAACGTTGCAGGTAATCATTCGATTTTCTGGGTCGCGGACGAGGCCATTGAGGTACAATTTGCCTATGCCGTTTCAAGCTGGGACAATGGCATCTCCTACGATTTTCCATACTATCAAATCAACAGCCAACCTTATTTGTTGTTGGACGATGTGAATGGCGATGAGCCGGAGACGGCCTATTGGCTCGTCGAGCACGAGGAGTGGCAGCCTTCTATGGATTTGATGTTGCCCAACCCGAGCGAGGTACCGTACCCGGATTTCGAAGAAAACCTTGTTTTTCCAGTGAAGGTGCTCAAAACTCCAATTCTCTTAAATGAAGGGGATACGCTGCGAATAGGAGTCGAATCGAGCGATAATATTTTCGGTGAAGTGGTGTTGGCGGTCGCTGGTATGACATGGACAAACCACTGCACAGAGGACTTTGAAGATCCATGGATCCTTGGATGCAAAGAGCCCGATGCATGCAACTACAACCCTTACGCTGACGAGGACGACGGCAGTTGTGTCTTCCCCGGAATGCTATGCGATGATGGCGATGCCTGTACTTTTGAAGACCATTACGAGGCCAACTGTGAATGTGTAGGATTCTTCGTGGATTCTGACGACGACGGCACATGTGACGCGGAAGATGGGTGTCCGGATAACCCTTACTTGAGCGAAGAGGGGGTATGCGGATGTGAGACTCCGGTGGACGCGAATGGGAATTCGATTTTTGATTGCATGGAGTTTTGTGACTCCGATGCAGATCAGGATGGCATTTGCGACGAAAATGAAGTACCAGGCTGCACGGACGCCACGGCATGCAATTTCTTGCCCGGGGCAACGGATGACGATGGCAGCTGCGAATACAGCGGACCTGCATGTGCTTGCACATTTGATATCGCTTTTAACACGGATTCGCTGGGACCCTTTGAAACTACGATATTCACTTGGGATGGGAGCATCCTCAGCGGTCTTGAATCCGTCAATGTCGAATTGGATTTTTCTCCTATAACTGGGAGCAATTTTCCTTCAGATTTAATTGTAGGCATCTGCGATCCCAATGGCACGTGCATGGAATTTGGCGGTTACAATTCCACCCTGGGGTACAACAGCATGGGGCTATTCCCGAACAATTGGAGTGTCACATCGGCCGGGGCGTATTCAGCGTCATTCGATGTTTTGGCTGCTGGACTTTCTGGGGATGGCACATGGACATTTGAGTTGAAGAATACCTTCAGCAGTGCAACGTCAATTTGGGAAGGGTATTTTCAATTTGTAGGAAACTGTGGTTCACCTCAACCGACTGAAGGCTGCACGGACGACTCAGCCTGCAACTTCGATCCGGATGCAGCGACTGACGACGGGTCATGCGCTTATGAAGGTCCGCTTTGCGGTTGCACCTTGGTTGCCCCCTTCGATGTAACGCTTGGTGCCGGAGAAATTGACTCCGGAACACAGTTTGCTTCAGTACCTGGCGGTCTCCTCACGATTCTGGTCGACCTCGAATTTTCGCCTGGTGTTTCAGGCAATTTCGCCGGTGATTTGGCCATTGGGGTATGCGATCCCAACGGCAATTGCATCGAGGTGGGTGGATACAATTTGGACTTTGGATTCAACAGTTACGGGAATTTCCCATTGGGTTGGCAGACCGCTTCAGAAGGGAATTACCTGGCGGAATTCGATGTAGCAGATGCGGGACTCACGGGCACAGGAGATTGGTCTATTCATTTCTTGAATGGATACAGCAGTGCTGGAACCGGAGCTCAGTGGGCTGGGACGGTGACTTTTGCGGGGTCGTGCGACGAGAATGTACTTGGGTGCACCGAGGCTTCCGCTTGTAACTACAACACCGAAGCGACGGAGGATGATGGTTCCTGCATCTTACCCGGAACCGAATGTTATGATTTAGATGTTTGTTTTGTGGGTGCCATCTATGATTCCAATTGCGATTGTGTGGGCACGTACATCGATGCTGACCAAGATGGATATTGCTCTGAAGAAGATTGTGATGATTCCAATCCGTTGCTCTATTCGGACTGTGACATCGTTGTAGGCTGCACGGATATGGCGGCCTGCAACTATGATCCATTCGCCCTTCTTGATGACGACTCGTGCATCGAACCGGATTATTGGTTGATTCCTGGATTTGAGCAGCCTGGGCCGGCGTTGCCTTGGTGTGGCAGTTTGGATGCAATGCCCTTTGGTTACATCGTCGGTGATTACTACTGTGTTGATCAGGTAGTGAACGAGCTCATTACATGCGTTAACTACGCATGGAATGACTTCGGTGGGGGAGCCATTCAAGACTGTGAAGGCAGTTATATCGCTTGCCAAGTTGCTGCGGGCTGCATGGATCCAACGGCGTGCAATTACGATGATACCGCAGTGGAAGAGGATGGTAGTTGCTTGTATCCTGGGGCCTTATGTGCTGAGGCCACGGCGTGTGCCCTAGCGGCCTATTATGACACGGACTGCGGCTGCAATCCCGAACCCCTCGGCGTTGATACCGATGGAGACGGTATTTGTGACGAGGATGAAGTAGCGGGATGCATTAACGCTTTAGCGTGCAATTACAACGCTGGGGCAACGGACGAAGACGGTTCATGCTATTTTATAGGAAACCTTTGCGATTGGGGTGTGCCTTCATGCTCAGGCGAGTTCAATATGATCAATGAAGATTGTGAATGCGTTCCGGACATTCCGGATACCGACGGCGACGGCGTTTGCGACGAGGATGAAATTGGGGGCTGCCAAGATCCAGTTGCGATCAACTATGATTCGGACGCCACCGACGAGGATGGCTCGTGCGAATATGACGATGGTTGGGAAGAGATATACGGCTGCATGGATACCGAAGCATGCAATTTTTACTCGGACGCGACGATGGACGACGGTTCTTGTGAATACCCGCAAGCCGGTTACGATTGCCAAGGAGATTGCTTAATGGACACTGATGGCGACGGAATTTGTGACGGAGAGGAGGTCGAAGGTTGCACGGATTTGGAAGCGGATAACTACGACCCCGAGGCCACCGAAAACGACGGCTCGTGTGAATACGGGCCTAGCTTGCCCGGTTGCACTGACCCTGAAGCGATCAATTACGACCCTGAAGCCACGGAAGATGACGGCTCGTGTAATTATCCATTGGATGACGACTTCGGCTGCACCGATGCCGGAGCTTGCAACTACAATCCGCTTTCGGTAGAGGACGACGGATCCTGTTTTTTCCCGAGCGCCGAATTCGACTGCGATGGTAATTGCATCGATTCTGATGGCGATGAGGTATGTGATTCAGACGAGGTGGCAGGCTGCACGGATGGCAATGCAATCAACTACAACTCGGATGCCACGGACGAAGACGGTTCATGCGAGTACGAGGAGCTCATAGCAGGCTGTATGGATGACTTGGCGTGTAATTACGACCCCGAGGCGGAATCGAACGACGGCTCCTGCATCTATCCTTGGGATGAACCAGGTTGTACGGATCCACTCGCTGCGAACTTCAATCCCAATGCAGTCATCGATGACGGTTCGTGTGCCTATTTGCCCTTAATTGGTTGCACAGACCCAGCGGCGTGCAACTTCAACTCTGACGCCGAAGTGGATGACGGCATGTGCGAATTCCCCAATCAGTTTCAAGACTGCTCTGGCAATTGCCTCAATGATGCGGATGGTGACGGTTTGTGTGATGAACAAGAGATCTGGGGCTGCATGGATCCGTGGGCAATTAACTTCAATGGTGTTGCGACTGAAGATGACGACAGTTGCGAATACGAAGCTGTATGGGGCTGTTCAGACATGGATGCTTGCAACTACTGCTTCATGGACTGCATCGATGACGGCAGTTGTATTTACCCGGATGAATTTTTGGATTGCTCTGGCAATTGCCTCAATGATGCGGATGGTGACGGTTTGTGTGATGAACAAGAGATTTGGGGCTGCATGGAGCAGGATGCGCTGAATTTCAATTTCGCCGCTACCGAGGACGATGGCAGCTGTGAATTTTATTTCATTATTGGCTGCATGGATGAATTTGCATGCAATTATCATCCTCCCGCTGAGGTCGATGACGGCTCGTGCATATATCCACCTCCCTTATCTGATTGCAGCGGCGAATGCTTGGTCGACACAGACGGTGACGGCGTGTGCGATGCACTGGAAGTTGCGGGTTGCATGGATGAGTTGGCTATGAACTACAATGCGATCGCGACCGATGACGATGGTAGTTGCTCCTTCGGGTTGACGGCAGGTTGTACCTACGCCGACGCATTGAATTTCAATGTGGAGGCCGACTACGAAGACGGCAGTTGTGAATTTGCCAACGAAGGGGATGCCTGTCCAACGGATCTAGACAACGACGGCACGGTGGCGGTATCGGATCTGCTCATTTTGTTATCCGCCTATGGCGAAGAATGTTCAACCAACGAATAATGAAAGCCATGAAAATTTCAACGAAATTCCTGATAAGCCTAGTCATTCAATCCTTGAAGCTTTCGAAGCGAACGAATAGGAGAGAGCTTGTGCTGTTGCCTTTGTGGGTAGGAGGGCTCTTGGTGTTGCCATTCTGCATGAATCCTGGCATCTGTTCGG
>Ga0209630_10000237_pt1 | contig 64458 bp, 55 predicted proteins | sample COG_01_FD_184745 | JGI IMG/M metagenome (GOLD analysis project Ga0209630, IMG submission 184745) | Pelagic Microbial community sample from North Sea - COGITO 998_met_01 (SPAdes) (version 2) | ecosystem: Environmental > Aquatic > Marine > Neritic zone/Coastal water | place: Helgoland, sampling...
ATGATTAAATACATGATAGATATCGTTATCTATATTCGTTACAACTAAGTCTGATTCAATATCGAAGTCCCCAGCATAAAGAGAAAGAGATAATGTACCAGAACCGATAACGTCATCTAAAGCCAGTCCGGAAAGGTTAAAAGATCCTCCATCTGAAACTACAGAAGAAGAGAATATCTCAGACTCGCCATCGTCTTGAGACATCGTGTATGTTAAGCTCGATGTTCCACCTTCAGTTAGGTTATCAAGTGTGATGCCAACAGTTGGCGAGAATTCAGATGTGGCTGCACAATCAGCCTCTGAACAAACCAAAGATCCATCCCAACATGTAAATGAATTTCCAGCTCCGCCACAAACACCACACTCATCTAAAACATTTCCATTACAATCACATTCGCCAGCTACAATATAAATACAAGAATCATTATCAAATGTAGCAGTAAGATCATAGTTACAAGCATTAGAATCAGTACAGCCAGGCATCTCTGATTGAGCATTTGCTGTGAAAGCAAAGACAAAAGAGAAAAATGTCAGAAATAGATTTCTACGATAGTGACCTGAAAAACAAATATTTAAAGCCCGTATATCTAAAAAAAAACTCATGCGAATCATGATTAGTAACTTGGAACCTTGAAAGGTACAAAATAAAATAGCAAAAAGGCCGCCAAACGGTAATTTAATTCGATGAAAATAACGCTAGAGTCGACAGGGGTTTTCTATAGACGAAAAGAAATATTACAAAATAAGACAAAACATAAAAGGGGGGGGCAATTAAAAACGCAGCTTAAAATTAATTTTTTTTTAAAACCTGTGGGAAATAGATTTGGCGATTAAATAGTCCAAAAAAAAGTTTCACTATATAAAAATATCTAAAGCCTTAATAGAGTCAAATTGAATTAATATTCCTAAAAATCTTCAAGATCATCAAGCCATTGATTGCGATTTGATTTTGGTCGTTTTTCGTGTTGATTTCCCTTTCCCCCATCGGCGTATTTATCGGGTCTAGCCATCCCCTTTTTAGGAGATTTCCTTTTCCTTACACTGCTGCTTGCAGGGTACTTATTTGGACCAGATTGATCGCCGCTTTTAAAGACTGAATTTGCACCACTGTTGAAAGCACCTTTGCCAGAATCGAAATCCTTTGAGGATGAGTTTCCAGACCGGTCAGAGATCTGTTGATTGCCACCTCCACCATCGAAGAACGGCCTTGGAGAGCGAGGTTTCTCTTCGGCGGCTTTTACAACCATACGAAACCCCATGAAATCCTGATCGTTCAAGGCAGCGATAGCTGCTTGACCACCCTCAGTAGAGTCCATTTCGATAAAACCAAAACATTTTGATTGACCTGTATCACGATCTGACACAACTTTAACAGAAACCACTCCGCCGAATTTGCTGAAGGTATCCTTCAAATCGACTTCAGTAGTCTCACGATTGAGTTTAGCAACAAATAGCTTCATTAAAACTTAAAGAATAATTATTTAAGACAAAGTTAATAAATTTGCTCTATGACTGACGTTGTAATCACACATTGGTTTCACATACCTTTAAACTCGAAGTCTAAAAGGCTTCAGGAAGCTGCTATATCACAATTTTTGGAATTACCCTCAAGAAAGGCCGTTAAAAAAGCGGTAAAAAAAGGGCGGATTTTCATAAATGGTGTCAGGGGAGAAACTCACAACTGGGTGAAAATTGGAGATCGTTTGTCGCTCGAAGAAAGTAGAATTACTAACACAGAAATAGCTAGCAGTAATTTGCACAAAACCAGCGTGCTATGGGAAGATAATCACGGAGCTTGTGTCATAAAAAACGCGGGGATAGAAACCAACGGAAATAGCAAAGTATCACTAGATAAAATGTGCTGTTTTACACTTAAATTAAGCAATTTACCTGACAATTTAAATGTTCCTAGGCCAGTCCACAGATTAGACAAAGCAACGCATGGACTTGTCTTAGTTGCCAAAACATTAAGCATGGCGTCAGGACTAGGAAGTGCCTTTGAAAAAAGAGAGGTATTTAAGAGCTACACCGCTTTAATAGAAGGAACTCTAGACCTCTCTTTTTGTGAAATTAATATTCCAATTAATTGCAAATCTGCTAGCTCTAAAATTGAGATAATTGGATCGACTAAATGGCCAGTTTTCGGAACCGCAACACTTGTTAAAATTAATCCTAAAACAGGAAGAAAACATCAAATAAGAAGACATTTAGCAATGATCGGACATCCAATTGTTGGTGATAATATGTATTGTGGACCACTAAAATATACTGGACATGGATTGTTTCTAGCTTGCACAAGACTACAATTTACACATCCTATTACTCTTGAGTCAATGGACATTGAGACTGATTTGCCCAGAAAGTTTAAGCATATTATTCACAAACTTAAATTGCCTTAACTTCGAACATCATTAATTTTTAAGAATACAATTTTGCACATAATTAGAATCGTTGTTAGAATGGCTGCTTTCTTAGCATGGACAATCACTATCTCTTTCACCATACTTATTACACTTATAGCTATTTTTTTAATGGGGAGAAAGGAGAAAGCGAGACAAAATTCCATTCATAAATTATTCCAACGGTTTCTTAAAGTCACTCACATGATTTTAGGAGTTCGTATTCACTGGTCTGGAGAGTCACCTAAAGAACCATCTGTTGTTATGGGCAATCATAGGTCATACTTAGATGCAGTCGTCTTACCCACTTCTTTCCCTATTGTTTTTGTAGCCAAACACGAAGCAAAAGCTTGGCCTATAATAGGTTGGGGAGCGTCATTGATAGGCACAATTTGGGTTAAAAGAGATAAAAAAGAGAGCAGAAAAGCAACAAGAATAGCTGTGAAGGAAAGATTTGACAGTGGGTACGGCGTGGTTATTTTCCCTGAAGGCACTACAAACAAAAGCCCAGAGCTCTTGGCCTACAAGAAGGGGATTTTTTACTCATGTGCTGAAAATGGATTCCAAATAGCACCTGTTGCTATAGAATATAGAGATCCTGATATTGCATGGGTAGGTGGCGAATGGTTTATTACGCATACGCTAAGACATTTAGGAGCACGGTATATTGACACATACGTTAGCTTTGGTCCGATATTTAAAAACAATGATGCGGAAAAACTAATTGTCGATGTAAAGTCTTGGACTCAAAAGGAATGCACTCGCCTGAGAGAACTTATTGACTCAAAAGCTTAAAACTTATAATCAAATCTAATGATCATGCTTCGTGGAGCACTTAGTATGCCAGGTCTGCTACTCATTATCTCATTTTTCAGGTTAGACACAATAAATGAGAACTTCGCATTGTCAGCTGCATTATAAACTAACCTCGCGTCTATAGAAGCAAAACCCTCAGTAAATTGTTCTCTAAAGTTAGCTAGACCTGAAACTAACTCGTTGAAGTACCAATCAATATCGTCTATGTAATCCTGTCTGATAATCGAACCCCCTAAGGTAAGGGGTCCGAAATCAGCTTCTATATCCAATTTGAAATTACCGCTATTTCTATACTTGAGAAGTGAGCCTGCCGTAACTAAAGAATCCCTGGTATCTCCAAAACTGTCCAGGAAGTTGTCTATATAAGCACCCATGTTAATTTGGGATGTGTCTCTACTTAGGTCACCAGCATATTGAAATGTTGTTCCACCTAATACTCTAACAGGGATTCCAGCTACTTTCATTTCACCATTGGCTGACCATTCAAAACCTGCTATTCTACTTTTTCCGATATTTAAAGCTTGGAAGAAAAACTGCAGCACACCGTCCTCTATAATAATGCTACCTTCTGAATCTAATTGAGGTCGAAGGGTGTATTCGATCATATTCTCATACTCCAACATAAACACTGCAGCATCCAGATATACTACCTTATCGCCACCAATCATCACTTTGTGCTTGATGCCTGCTTCTAAATTAAGTCCAGATTCACTCTGAAGATCAACATTCCCTATCACATCAATACCATCAGTAAGAGTTGTCGAAAAATATTTTTCAGCGATAGTAGCAAATCTATAAGACTGACCTATAGACGCTCTGAAATTGGTTCTCTTTCTGATTTCATAATTTAATCCAGCCCTAAGAACTGGCCCAGAAGACTCATCATAAAATCCAGGGTTTACATTGCTCTCAAATCTGGCACCTAGAACTGTTCTAAGACGTCCGTGATGTCCTTCAATTTGGCCAAAAACAGCAGGATTAAAGGTTAACAGAGACACTCCTGGATAGAGTGAACTGAAAGAACCTTGAACACTCATAAAAGTTCCTACTTGAGCCGAAATGTGCTCGTTGAACTCACGACCATACTTATACTCACCCATATACAAATTGCTGGCCATCGAAATGCTTCCACTTGGATTATATCTTGCTGTTCTATAAAAACGTGTTTTCAATTTATGAGATCCACCACTTTTATCTGAGAAAGTCAACCATGGATCAATATTCATATTAAACCACTTGTCCTCACTTGAGGTACCATCCATGGGTAAATATGCAGATGTTTCAAAGTCATCCCACAAGATAAAACGACCCATTTGTTGGTATTGGGCAATTGCGCTTACGCCGAATAACACACCATTTGCAGGACGAAACCTTAGCTTAGCGCTCAACCTAGCTCGTTGCTCATGACCTGTAGAGAGATACGTTTTATCAGACATCACATTTCCTCCGACCACTAAATCAACCTTATCCCAGGCCTGTCTATGTGAAACAGATGCTCCGTTTAAAACGGGTGAAAAACTATCATCCCACCACCTCCATGCATCATTTTGAGGATCGCTGTAAATCCCATTAAATGCCTTAACGATTGTTTCTTTTTTAGAGCTAGGCCAAACAGATCTAAAGTGTATCACCCCATTCGAAGCACCCGTACCATATAAAGAAGATGCTGCACACTTGACCACCTCTACTTGTGCGATGTGCTCCATCGGAAGATAAGACCACCAAATTTCACCTAGATCACCAGATAGCAAAGGCAGCCCATCTAAGAGCAAAGACACACGAGATCCTACTCCGTAGCTATAACCACTACCACCACGGATACTCACCTGACTATCCATAATTGCAACACCTGAGGTTTTAGCAACCAAGCCTTTCAAACCTACAGAATTCGTGTTCTCCGCCAAATACGGTTTTAATACTTCGATGGGAACAACTTCCTCTTCAACGGCTCTTTCAGAAATACTTCCAGACACAACCGCTAACCCTAAAGCTTGAGTTACATCCTTTAAGCTCACATTTAATGGCAAACTGATTTCTGAAATCGAAAATGATTCCGTTAAAAATCCTACAAATGAAAATTCTAGGTCACACATCTCATACCCACCAACCTCAATTTCGAAATGTCCGTTTGAATCGGCAGCGACTGCTTTGATAAACTTCCCATCACAAACGATCTGGACAGTAACTCCAGGCAGAATTGAATTTGAGGACTTTTCAACCACTTTACCTGAGATCGATAAAGGTGTTTGGGCTGAAAAAGAAAAGCTCAAAAGAGTTAAACACGCTAAGTAGAAAGCCTGTAAAAATGTAGTTTTAATCATCTGGGTTATCATACAGTGGGTTTTACAGATTCTTCAATTCGTGAAAAAGAAACGCCCATTTATCTGCCTGCTCATCTATCATTTTAGAAGTGGGTTTACCAGCACCATGTCCAGCATTCAAATCTATGCGAATCAGAACTGGTTCGTTTCCTTTATGTGCAGCCTGAAGCCTTGCTGAAAATTTAAATGAATGAGCGGGAACAACTCTGTCATCGTGATCAGAAGTTGTCACCATCGTACTCGGGTAGTTAACACCGTCAACAAGGTTATGAACTGGAGAGAATGAATACAGGTTTTTAAAATCAGCCTCTGTACTATCTACACAACCATATTCAGGAATCCATCCCCAACCTATTGTAAACTTATGATACCTAAGCATATCCATAACTCCCACACCGGGAAAAGCCACTGCAGCCAGCTCTGGGCGTTGGCTCATAACGGCACCTATAAGTAGACCACCATTAGAACGCCCTTCAATGGCAAGTTTCTCAGAACAAGTATATTTCTCGCCTATTAAATACTCTGCCGCAGCAATAAAGTCGTCGAATACATTTTGCTTCTCTAATAGCATTCCTGCTTTGTGCCACTCTTCACCGAACTCACCACCCCCTCGCAAATTAGGCATGGCGTATACTCCACCCCTCTCAAGAAAAACAATATTAGACGCACTGAAACTTGGAGTGAGACTAATGCTAAATCCTCCATACGCATACAACAAGGTGGGGTTCTTCCCATTCAATATAATTCCTTTTTTATGTACAAGAAACATCGGGATTTTAGTACCGTCTTTAGAGAAATACTCTACTTGTTTCGTTTCATATGCCGCAGGCATAAAATTTACCTCTGGAGCGCTGAAAAGTAAACTCTCATGCGATAGAGGGTCATACTTATAAATACTTGTTGGGTGTGTAAAAGATGTGAATGCGTAGAAAACTTCTTTAGAATTCATTTTTCCGCCAAACCCACCAACAGATCCAACATTGCTTGGCAAAGCAATTTCTTTCGCATCTAATCCCATGAAATCATATGAAACTACAGCATGGCAAGCTTTACGCAAAAATGTGGCAAACAATCGTCCGGCTGAAACTTGAACAGACTCGAGAAGATGATTAGATTGTGGAATGATGTCTGTCCACAAATCAGTATTCGTCAACTCTTGAGTTGGATCAACAGCAACAAGGCGATATTTAGGGGCTTCAATATCTGTTAGGAGTAGAATCTTTCCTTCAACAGACCCAACAACACTACTGTGATCCGTGAAACCATCAACTAAAATACGCCAGTCAGAACCTTCAGCACCAAGATCTTTAATCAGCAAGCTGTTGCCGTCTGTTCCTGTTGATACATTTAAAACAAGATACTTGTTATCTTCTGTAGCCCAAGCGAAGTGATATCTGTTGGGCTCTTTTTCGTCTATATAAACCAAAACATCTTCCGACTGTAAAGTTCCAATCTTATGAAAGTAAACACTGTGAAAGGTGTTTTCAGAGCTAAACGCACTCCCTTCAGGCTCAGGATATCTGCTATAATAAAACCCGTCATTCACCCAACTTGTGCCGCTAAATTTTACCCACTTTAGAACGTCATCGAGTTCCCTTCCAGTTTCGACATCCATCACGCCGATTTCTTGCCAATCCGATCCCGCTACACTTTTAATCACCGAAATGTACTTTCCATCATCCGATGCGCCACCTAGAGAAGCTGTAATTGTACCGTCTTCACTTAACTTATTCGGATCCAAGAAAACGCGTTCTTCAGATCCTATAGAATCAAATATATATGTGATACTTTGATTTTGCAGTCCGTCATTTCTCGAGATAAAGAACTTATCTCCCACTTTGCGAGGAATGCCCACTTTCTCGTAATTAAATAGTTTTTCATACCTGTCTCTAAGTTCTTTTCTCAAGGGGAGAGCGTCGAGATAGTTGCGAGTTGTTGTGTTTTGGTCTATAACCCACTGTTCAACCTCAGGATCTCTATCATCCTCAAGCCAACGATATGGATCCTTAACTTCAACACCCCAGAGAGTGTCAACTTGATCCATCAAACGACTCTCAGGATATTTAATTTCATCAGGGTTCAAAACAAAAGTGGAAGTTTGCCCGCACGAAAAAAACAAACCGGCAAACAATAGAAATATGATAACACGCATTTGTTCATTTTTGTCTCAAATATACTTTCTCACATCGAATTACCGTAATATCTTTCAGATAAATAATTAACATCCTTTGAACGCTCATACTTTTTCAATGAAAATTTTGTACTTTGCATTGTTTAGCATGTTATTCAGTTCAGTTTTAGGACAAACATCTTTCAACTCCAGCATCAGAGCACTCCACGTCATCGACTCTAATAGAGCTGTATTTGCAGGCTCAGGTGGGCTAGTCGGATACACTGAAGATGGTGGGCTGAGTTGGGACACTGTCCGTTGGGGAAGTAGATCTTACAGGGCATGTTCAGTTGTGAACGACCATCTCCTTGCCGCCAGCATTGAATCTCCTGGGGTGGTTATTAAAGCACCACTTGCTTCACTCTCATCTACCACTACCACTTTAGAGGAAACAAATGAAGGGACTTTTTTCGATTCTATGAAGTTTTACAATTCAAGTGACGGCATTTTAATGGGAGACGCTACACCTGACACGACAGGTGATGTTTGCCTATCTATCTATATCACTTCTGACTCGGGAGATCATTGGAAAAGAATCCAATGCTCAAACTTACCTGAACACATTGAAGGAGAAGCTGCTTTTGCGGCAAGCAATGGGAATATCTCATGCTTTAGTGATAGAGTTTGGATTGCTACTGGCGGCAAAGTCTCTAGGGTATTTTATTCCTCAGACAAAGGCGCTACTTGGGTTGCTTATGCTACTCCACTGATTCAAGGAGGAACGATGACTGGCGCCTTCAGTGCAGACTTTAAAAATTCTAACGAAGGACTTTTAATCGGAGGTGATTGGGAGAACATGCCCTTAAATACAGGGAACCTAGCTTACACATCAGATGGTGGTAAATCTTGGACTTTGAGGTCTGAGGGTGCAGGGCCTGGATATAGGTCCTGTGTTGTTTGGCACCCTTTAAACACACAAGAATGTGTAGCTATTGGATCTAAGGGAATAGACTACTCTTCGGATTCGGGGTTAAATTGGCAACACATATCTGACGACTCGTTTTACACGGGTCGATTCTCTCCAAATGGAAAATTCTTATGGTTAGCTGGTCATCAATCTGTTAAACGAGTAGACATTAACAATTTCATTTATTCAACAAATAAATAAAACATCTGCTACACAAAGCATAACCGCACTGGACCCTAATGAACTCTAATGAACACAAAGGAAAAGAAATCAAATATGACGCATTGGTTTTAGAGGGGGGGAGCTTGAAATGTGCCTTTACAGCTGGCGTCTTAGATGTATTCTTAGACTCTGAATTCCCCGACTTTCAATACTACTACGGCGTTTCAAGTGGCGCCATGGCGATGTCCTATTATATTGCTAAACAGAGACAGCACTTCATTAAAGTGTCTAGAGAATTAGTTGAAAATCCTGAATTCCTCAGCTACAAAAATACTTTTTCTAACAATGGTTTAATGAATTTGGACTTTCTGAAAAGATACGTTCATGATACATTTCCATTTAATGAAGACGCAGCAGAAGAAAACCGTCGAGGTAAAAAAGTTGTGATCGTTGCTACAAATCACAAAACGGGAAAGCCACATTACTTAGAACCTAAGAAAGGAAAATGGCATAACTATATGATGGCATCAGCCACCCTGCCTATAATCACGAAGGGACGAACGGAAGTAGATGGCATCTGGATGTTTGACGGAGGTTATTCTGACAGTATTCCTATTAAGAAAGCAATAGCAGATGGAGCTAAAAACATACTCGTTATAAGAACTCGCCCTTCTGATGTAAAGATTGAAAAAAGTTATGTTTCACTAATGGCAGAATATTGGAACTACGACAATGAAAATATCTCAGATTTATTTTCTATGGGGTACAAACACTATAACAAATGTGTAGACTTTCTAAATGGTCCTAAACCCGAAGGAATAAACTGGGTGCAAATAGCTCCACCTAAAGAATTAAGAGCAGAAGGCTATTATTTACACGTACAAGATATAGACGCCGATTATAGATTGGGACTTGAAATAGGACTTAACTTTTTATCAAGCTTAAATAGTTAATGCTTTATAACAAAATGTTTTTTGTCAAATCTAAAGCGATCCCCGAAAACACCACCCTCAGCTCTTTTACCAGCAGAAATAGCCATCGTAATGCCTGCTTGTCTGGGCAGACCTAGTAATCTCTTTACTCTTTTTGAGTCTAAACCTTCCATAGGACAAGAATCAAACCCATGAGCTCTCATCGCTAACATGAAGTGAGCACAAGCAAGCGCGGTACTTTTATGTGACCAAACCGTCATACCCCACCTACCCATGGGTTCTCTGGGAGTGGGCTTACGAATACCACGGAAATTGTAAAACAACCACTTAAAAGGAGCTAAAACACCTAAAAAGCCAGTAGAATAGATCATGGGAGTTATCTTCTTGAAATATTGGTATGCCTTATCTGGCATATCTCCCCTCCTATCAAACTCATCAATCATCCACTTGTTATTTCGCTTCCACAAGTCTGGCCTCGCAACGAAAACAAAAATTTCCTTAGCTGTAGAGGCAGCGGGTTGACCTAAACAGAGTCTTACTAGTTCTTTCTTCTTATCAGCATCTACGACGTGATGAATTTCCCATGTTTGAAGGTTTGATGAATTAGGTGCTTTTAGAGCAGCATCTAAACAACTGTCAATCACATCTTGAGGAATATCATCCGACGAATAAAACCTGACACTTCTTCGAGAATTGACAATCTCATTGAAAGCATTTGCGTCAGTAATTGGAGCATCGACAGCGGGTCGGTTTTTATGCTCTGACATTTCAAACATTTTTACTTTAACCATATTTAAAATCAAAGATTAAATAGACAAGAATAATCCAGCAATCGTTGCTGACATCAAATTAGAAAGTGTACCTGCAGCTACAGCTAACAGGCCAAACTGAGCAATCTCGGCACGTCTCGATGTTGCAATACCACCTAAACCTCCAAGTAAAATAGCAATCGAACTAAGGTTTGCAAATCCACAAAGTGCAAATGCAACAATCGCTTTAGATTTCTCAGAGAGCACCAATACGGAATCCTCTGCTAAATAAGGCATAAAATCCAAGTAGGCTACGAACTCATTAACGACAAGCTTTTGGCCTATAAAAGACCCAACGATAGTCGCTTCATGCCAAGGCACACCAATTAAGAAGGCCAGAGGACTAAACACATATCCTAGGATTAACTCCAGCGTTATATAAGGCATACCAAACCAACCTCCAATTCCTCCAAAAATACCATTTACAAGGGCAATAAGACCCACAAAAGCAAGAAGCATCGCACCTACATTCAGGGCAAGCTTGAGACCTGATCCTGCGCCTGAAGCAGCGGCGTCGATTACATTGACGGGCTCATCTTCGTCAGCGACATCATCTTGAATGAGATGAGTTGTTGACTTCTCTGTCTCGGGCATAATTAACTTCGCAAAAAGCAATCCACCTGGCGCAGCCATAAACGACGCAGCTATAAGATATTCTAAAGGAACTCCCATAGAAGCATACCCGGCCAACACACTACCAGCTACAGACGCTAATCCACCACACATGACGGCGAAAAGCTCTGACTTGGTCATCGTTTTAATGAAGGGACGGATTACAAGTGGTGCTTCTGTTTGTCCTACAAAAATATTGGCGGTAGCAGACAGTGACTCTGTTCTTGAAGTGCCTAAAAGCTTGCTAAGAGCGCCTCCTAAAATATTGATCACCCACTTCATGATGCCCATGTAATAGAGAACGCTAATGAGCGCAGAGAAAAAGATGATTACAGGGAGAACGCGCAAAGCAAATATGAATCCGAAATTAAACGTGGCGGTAAGATCGCCAAATAAGAAATTTATACCATCATTGCCATATGCAATAACATTCGCTACTGCGTCTGAAACAGAAATCAATATTTTTTTTCCAAATGGGACGTAGAGAACAAAAGCTCCGAATGCAAACTGCAAAGCAAATGCTCCACCTACAGTTCTTAAGCGAATATCTTTTTTACTTTTTGAAAGTAAAACAGCCAGCCCAAGTAGGACCACCATGCCAACAAGGCTCATCATAATTTCCATTGGGTGAATCTATTTATTATCCGATGATAGACCACCATCTTCAACAGTAAAAGCAAAGGGAACTAAATTAATCGCACTTTTTGAAACAAGAACTATTTCATCTCTGGCTTGTAACAAAAGTCTAATCGGAGCTTCTTGTCTAGATTCCGCTTCGAGTAAAACCTGTCGGCAACCACCGCATGGCAAAAAAGCACTCGGAACTGCTATAGGTGAAGGTGAAACAATGGCAACAGCTTCAATATCCTCGCCGGAAAACTGAGCTCCCGCTGCAAACACAGCGACTCTCTCACCACAAAGGCCAGAGGGATAAGCCATGTTTTCTTGGTTACTCCCAACTACGATAGCACCAGATTTCATTCTAACAGCTGATCCAACCTGAAAACCTGAATACGGAGCGTACGCTTTTGACGCTGCTTCATGCGCTTTCTTTAAAAGAACTTTATCGATTTCGGGTAAGTCTAGTTCATCGGTGGGTGTTAAGACACACCTCACCTCCATCTCTTCATACTTCATTCAAGCAAGATAGCACGAATTACTACAAAACAGGGCAAGGATTACCGAAGCTTGATAAAATCAATAACACATCAGCAACCGTTACAGCAAAGTCACCATTCACATCACTCACACAATCGACAGCACACCCAAAGTCTGACAGTATCATTAACAGGTCACTTACTTCTACATATCCATTTGAATTCAAATCAAGAGGACAAAGAGAAACGCCATCACAATCGAATCCTTCTGAAGGATATATACAAGTGGCAGGATCAGTTGCATTTGGGTCATAGTTACAAGCATCTAGCTCCATACATCCATAAATAACCGCAAGTTCAAGACAAAACTCATGATCCGCTTGGGAACCGAAATCTCCTCCTTCCACGATCTGTGCCAAAACTGTACCCGACTCGTCAACCAGCTCGTAGTTACCAGTAACCCCTCCATAGGTCATTCCATCGCCATATGAATCCATCACAGATAATGTGTAACATCCAATTGCTAAACACGTGGTCTCTACATATTCAGTTTGGGCTGTCGAATACGCGCCTCCCGACCACACTGTCGCTCCATTGGCATCTGTTACAGTCCATGTTGTCTCTTCAGGATAATTGTCCGTTAAAAGTGTAAGCGTTGCTTGTTCCCCACTTAGTGTAACAAACTGAGTTGATAATTGATTGTTTGAGAGATCTTCATCATCACCGTCTGAAGAGGCTAAAACAACTGATACATCAATGTCATGAGTTCCATTGCCCAAATCCACACAGGAATCACCACTTGGACATAATGCGATATCAACAGCTGATCCAGAAGATAAGGAACCAGTCCAAGCTTGGGTTGTAGTCCCCGTTCCGTTCAATGAATACGTCAGAGAGAAATCCGCGATTGTTTGAATGCCAAGATTAACAATAGAAATGGACGGGCTCACTGCTGTTCCACACCCCGCAGAACTTAACCCAGAAACACCCTGAACAGCGACATCCCAGTCAGCGCCACCGACACCTTGAGTAATGGTAACATTTGAATTAGAAATATCAAAAAAGACATTGCCTTCCCCCTTAATTTTAAATCTAGCAGTCGTTGTTGTAATATATGGAATGAGTACTACAGCTGAGCCGGTATTTGCAACTCCGGTAGCTAACACAGTAGGAAATGAGTATCCCCCATCAGTTGAAAGTAAAATTTCAACAGAAGAACAGTTTACAGGAGATTGATTTGTTCCTGCAACATCCCACGTAATAGTCGCAAAACCATTTGGCACTGCCCCACCGTTGGGAGAGGTTAACACAAATGGACCCGAATTCCCGTCAACAGAAAGAGACATTAACTCATCAACAAAAGCTCCACCCCCAGCGACATTATCTCTCACAGAACACTTAAATTGAAGACCTCTAGAGTATGATGGTAAGTGCTCACCAATTGTCGTCGTTCCATTCACCAAATCAGATATACGTGGGAATACACGGGTGTTCGAGGTGGTTGAAGACCAAGATCTAAATATTGGTTGGTTGCCCGACGGATTCGTAAGATTGCCATCATTACTTGAAGTCTGGGGTCCTAAATCGTACTGCTCCCAGTTATATGTGATAGCGTCTCCATCAGAATCTAAACCTGAGGCTATGAGTTCAAATGGAGTATTTGCAGGAATGGTTGAACCGCTATTAAAAGTTGTAACTGTGGGAATATTGTTATTCGTTGATGTAGGAACATCACAAGAGTTTCCATTACCGTTTACAGTAAAAGAAATCATCTCATTGATACTGTGATTGTGGAAATGATCGTCTGAATTTGACTGAAGATTAGGCGCACAAATTCCGGCGTATCCCATAATAGTAGATGCTGAGCCCGGCTCGTAAGCAGCTCCACTTGATCTATTACAACTGTTGTTCTGTGTATGATTCCCACCCCATTGATGCCCCATTTCATGGGCTACATAGTCTATATCGAAGGGATCGTTAACAGGTGAGGTTTGGCCTGTTACACCTCCCGCTTTATTTCCTCCACAAGGAGATTGCAAATAAGCTACTCCTCCACCTCCAGTAGAGAAAACGTGACCTATGTCATAGTTATTATAACCGATATTGCTGTCACAAGTGCTTTGATTTTGGCTCAACATAGTCCCTCCATTTCCGTTTGAATACGGATCAGAACCGCTATTTAAGAAAATGACACTCTCGTTGTTATCTACAATAATCATTCTGATACAAACGTCCCTCTCAAACACTCCATTCACCCTGGCCATAGACGTATTCATTGCAGCTAATGCACCTGCAATAGTTCCACCATGATATTGTGCGTACTCACCTGTGCAGGCAAGTGCAAGACGGTAAGTGCGTAGAGTAGAACCATTGCTAACTCCCATGATTTTTTGCATTCCTAACTGCATACCCATTTGTAGGATTTCGTTGGGGTTAGATGGTTTTGCAGGCTTTACTGGTTTTGCTTGTGTCGGAGCAAGCTTGTCTATTACAGAACTCAAGTTATCGTTTTCTACTAAACATCCACCGTGCACCTTATCCGTAGTTTCATAAAAACTTGCTTTCGTGTAGCTTATGCATTTTGTTAAATCTCCAATTGTATATGGATCTATATAAACTGTTGACCCCGAATTTAGAATCATCGCATGAAATCCTTGAGGTGTAAGGTCAAACCTAACGATATAAGTAGGATTCTCAACTCCTTGACCTAAGTATACTTGTATCTCAGGATATTTTTCAGCCAAACCTGGCGCCATCACAGGACTGTTCACAAACGAGAATGTTTCCATTGTTCCATCTGGCATCGGCAATTCTATTACGGCTGATGAATTTCTTGCTGAAACGTCATTTTCATGAGGTGCAGAATCTAAAACCTGACGGATAGCATCTATGTCCAATCCTACTGTTCTATACTTCGCAGGTTGAATTGTGGGGTTACCATCATCTGAACGCAAATTAACCTCAGACCAATAACTTCCTTGAGCATAAGTGGAATTAATATTCCCCTGTAGAAAAGAGGAACAAATGAAGAAAATAACAACTGTGAAAAAAGAAATAAATAGACGCATGGTTTTAATAGATAGGGTTCAAGAACTTTCTAAAATCTAAACGCTATAATCCCTAAACGGTTGCCTCTTGCTTATTTTTTTCCTTTCTTTTTTCTCCCATTGAAGGAAGGCTTGTTCCAAATCTTTATAGCATCCTCTAATTCAACTCCCTCAATCACCTCTACAACAAGCCCATCAGAAAGTCCCAGTTTAACATTTCGACGCTCGAAAGTATTAGGGGACGTTTTCACATCTACAAATGCTTGACGTCTTTCATACTGTACCAGATTTTCACTAATTGTAAGTACAGAGTCTCGCCTATCTAGTTCAACATCAGCGTTTGCTGAGTATCCAGCTCTCAGGAATTGGCCTTCCTTTAGAGTAACTGCAGCTTTGATCTCAAATTGGATCGCACCGGACTCTTCAACACCTTTTGGAGCAATATGCTCTAATGTAGCAGGATAACTTGCTCCATCAATAGCCCCAATGGTAAGAACAATATCCATCCCCTCATGTAGTTTCTCTACTTCACTTTCATCAATTTTTCCAACAAAAATTAAGTCTTGCATATCAGCAACTGATGCTACAGTAGAACCATCATTAAAATTGTTTGCTTCAATCACACTATTCCCTTTTTTTACAGGGACGTCAAGCACCATACCGTCAATCGTTGAACGAATCAGTGTGTTAGACTTCGAACCTCCTCGTGAGGTTACACCTTCACGTACTATTCGAAGGTTATCTTCTGCACCAAGCATTTCCTCATTTGACTCGTTTAATGCTAACTCAAATCTCTGCATATCCATTGCCGAAACAACGCCTTGTTCAAATAATGCAGCATTCCTATCATATGTTGTTTTTGCATCATCTCTTGATATCTTAGCTCTTGATAGGCGATTCTCTGCATTTGAAAGAGATGCAATATTCGGCACAATTGTAACTTCTGCAAGGATTTCTCCCGCTTTTACCAAATCACCTGCTTCAATATGTACCTCCCTGACTATACCACTTACTTGTGGTTTAATTAATATCTCTTGTCGAGGCTGAATACTCCCGGAAGCAACTGTTTTTAAAATAACATTTCCAACCTCAGGGGATTTTGTGTCAAAAACAGCCTGTGAGGTCTGTTCTTTTTCATAAAGAAAATTCACTGTATACAAAGCAGTTCCAACTACCAATACAACAAAGCCCATGAGGGCGTATAATCTACCTTTTTTCATTCTGTTCTAATTGCTTCTACTGGACGAATTGCTACTGCACGAATGGCCGGCAATATACCCGCAATAATGCCCATTATGAGCATCACCCCAAGGGCGATAAGTACAGTATGTAATGATATTTCTGGATTACGAAAACTTCCTCCTGCTCCCCCCATTGACGTGAGCAATGTGTTTACGCCCTCTAGGGACGCGACTCCAAGCGACACACCTGCAAGTCCGCTTAGCACAGTAAGGAACATGGTTTCAGCCATGATTTGGCGCATAACTGTAAAAGGAGTAGCACCCATAGCTCGGCGAATACCAAGCTCCTTAGTGCGCTCTCTAACTGTTATTAGCATAATATTCATTATTCCTATGGCTCCTGCAAGTAAGGCTAGCCCTCCAAATATGAATGAAATAAGTCGAAATGCTCCAAAGATTGTTTCAATTTCTTCAAAAGCTGAAGCCATAGACCAATGCCCCAAAGCCCTTGTATCATCTGGATGAACGCTTTTGCGTTGCTTCATTAGAGACATCACCTCCGCGGCAGAAGAATCCGCGTGAATATTCTCATCCATTAATAGACTATACCATCCTACCAAATCACCTTGATTAAATGCTTTACCAAAAGTCGTATATGGGATGAAAATGCTTTGGTTATCCTCCTCTGCATCCTCTCCTGTTTTATAGGTCGAGTAAACACCTACGACACTAAAGAGAACTCCTTGAACTTGAATGGTAGAACCTATGGGTTCTTCACCTTTATCATAAAGAAGTTCTAAAACCCGTTTGCCTATTACAGCAATTTTTCGCTCATTATCTAAATCCCCTTGATTTAAGTAACGACCGCTTAAAATCTTTACAGGATCTATTTCAATATATCCTGGGACATCGCCATATACATTAAAGGCTCCCGATTTGGTGCCTCTCATAATATTATTTGATCCTCTATGTCCTCCAAGTTGATTTCTTGGAGCTACTAGCTTGATTGAACTGGCATTCTCTCTCAGATATTCTGTGTCAGAATTGTTAAACTCGAACCGTCTACCCCTATTAAATCCCTTATAGGGCATAGAAGTCATTTGGGACCAAAGAAACATTGAATTCTTTACCCTACCACCCATATCACTTGTCACACCATTTTCTAGGCCGTTAGATGCACCAACTGTAACAACAATCATAAAGAGTCCCCATCCCACTCCTAATCCAGATAAAAATGTCCTGAACGGGTTCGTCAAGAAAACTTGAAGAATTTCAAGAGCTCTATCTCTATCAAACAGATTTATTTTAAATCCTTTCTTCATTCGTCTCTTAGTGCTTCTACCGGTCTAATGCTAACAGCACGAATTGCCGGCCCTATTCCACTTACAATACCTACTATCCCAAGAATAGTAAGAGCAACTAATGCTATCCTGAAATCTACTTGGGGATTTTTAAAGTACTCATGATCTATCATTGGAGACACTATCTCAAGCAAACCTACTCCAACAACAAGACCTGCCGATCCAGAAACAATCATTAGTGCTACAGACTCTTGAACAACTAGACCCACCACAGACAAACTCGATGCCCCCAGAGCTTTGCGAACTCCTATTTCTTTCGTCCTCTCCTTTACTGCGATAGCTAAAATATTAGCAACGCCTACAGCTCCAGCAAGCAAAGTAAGGAGTCCTATCCCCCATATAAATAATTCTATCCCTAAAAAGATGTTCTGAAAGCGTTCGTACTCCTCATTATTATTTCTCATCCAAACCCCGCGAGTATCATCGGGATGCACAGCTTTTCTGTCTTTAAACCACGACAATAAGGATTCAGTTAATGCTCTAGTTCCCGCGATATGCAGATCACCGGTACCCAGAATGATTTGGTCTACCTTATCGTTAGACCTGAAAATATTCTGAGCAGTTGTAAAAGGCAAGTAGGCCATTTTGTTCTCCCAGCGACTTGCTGGATCATCAAATGCCCCCACCACACGAAACTGCACACCACCAATTAATATATACGTACCTATAGGACTTTCACCCTTAAATAACTCCTCAACTATAGTAGCGCCAAGAACAGCCACTTTAGTTTCCTCAACTACATCCCGCCTAGATACAAATCTACCTTCAGTAAGAGTTGTGTTCTCAAGCATCTGATGATCGGGGTCAACTCCCCTCAACGGGAAATTACTTTGTTGATCTTCATACTCCATAGTTACCCCCCAAATCCTTATTCTCCTAGAATATGCATTTACAGTATCCATTTGATTGAACATTGCATCCACATCAGAGTTTCGCATCTTAATTTGTCTGTTTGGCTTATTTCCATGATATGCAAGTTGTGTCCGACCTGAATTCACCCATATTGAATTCACAGCGTCATCACTAAATTGGTTTTTCACTCCATTTTGTAGACCAAACCCCAAACCTTGCATTACAACTAAAATGAACACTCCCAACGCAATAGATAACCCCGTTAAAAACGTGCGCATTGGATGACTAAGCACCGTATTTGCAATTTCTAACCAGGTATCTCTATTAAACATCAACTAAATTTTCACTGTTAAAATTAAACAATTAAACCATCCGTTAAAAGAATAGTTCTATCACATAGCGCAGCAATATCATGTTCATGGGTGACAATAATCATTGTAATCCCCTCCTTGTTTATCTCTCTTAAAAGAGTCATCACTTCACGCGAGGTTGTAGAGTCTAGGGCACCTGTTGGTTCATCTGCCAAGATCACTTTAGGCTTTGTTACTAAAGCGCGAGCAATAGCAATGCGTTGTTTTTGGCCTCCTGACATTTGATTCGGTAAATGCAAAGCCCAATCCTCTAAACCCACTTTCTTCAAATACTCCATTGCAGTGGCGTTTCTTTCCTTTCGAGACACCTTTTGATAATAAAGAGGTAGCGCTACATTTTCAATAGCCGTTTTAAACCCTATGAGGTTAAAACTTTGAAAAACAAATCCTAAAAATTTACTTCTGTATTTAGCTGCCGCCCTCTCTCCTAGTCCAACCATTGATTCTCCTGCGAGCATATACTCCCCTGAATCAAATCCATCAAGCAAACCTAAGATATTCAAAAGTGTCGACTTACCAGAGCCTGATGACCCCATAATCGCTACAATCTCACCTTCTTTTACATGGCAACTTAGACCCTTCAAAACATCTAGCTTTTGATTGCCTGTCGTGTACGACTTTCTTAGATCTTTTAATATTATCACAGCAGCGAAGATACCATTTCAGTATATAACTTCAATGTTAAAAAGTTAGAACTGAGTATGAACACCCTTAACCATGAAAAATGGCGTACTTTCGCGCGTCCTAAGACGTAAAAAACACCCCTATGAGCGGAATTAGAAACATTGCCATCATTGCACACGTTGACCACGGTAAAACTACCCTTGTCGATAAAATGATTCATCGTTGTCAAGCTGTTGACCCTCGTAAGGTATCCGGCGAACTTATCTTAGACAACAACGATCTCGAACGCGAAAGAGGAATTACTATTCTCTCGAAGAACGTAAGCGCTATGTGGAAGGGAACGAAGATTAATATCATAGATACTCCAGGTCACGCGGATTTCGGTGGCGAGGTGGAGCGGGTTCTTAAGATGGCTGACGCCGTTCTGTTACTTGTAGATGCCTTTGAGGGAGCGATGCCCCAAACCCGTTTCGTTCTTGGAAAAGCAATCGAACTTGGCCTCAAGCCACTCGTAGTAGTAAACAAAGTCGACAAAGAAAACTGTACACCAGACATCGTCCACGAACAGATTTTCGATCTTATGTTTAACCTCGATGCTACTGAAGAGCAGCTTGACTTCCCTACAGCATATGGTTCTGCCAAGCACAACTGGATGGCTGAGGATTGGCAAAAACCTGCTGAGGATATAGACTTCTTACTAGATCTTATCGTATCAGAAGTCCCTGATGCACCTTTCCATGAAGGAGATCCACAGATGCAAATAACTTCACTCGACTACTCTAAGTACACTGGACGAATTGCTATCGGACGTTTATACCGAGGAGAACTTCACACTAACAGGGACTACGCTCTCTGCACAGCTTCAGGAGTAAAGAAAATTAGAGCCAAAGAGCTTTTCATTTTTACTGGTTTAGGTAAAGAAAAAGTAGACTCAGTTCGTGCTGGGGATATTTGTGCTATTAACGGAATCGAAGAATTCGATATTGGAGATACAATCTCTGACATCGAAAATCCTGATCAGATAGAGCGTATCGCTGTAGACGAGCCTACAATGAGTCTGCTCTTTACGATTAACACTTCACCCTTTTTAGGAAAAGAAGGAGATTACCTTACATCTCGACACATTCGTGAGCGTCTGGACTTGGAGCTTCAGAAAAACTTAGCGCTAAGAGTAGAACAAACAGATTCTGAGGACAAGTGGAACGTTTTTGGACGTGGAGTACTTCACCTCTCTGTCCTCATCGAGACGATGCGTAGAGAGGGATATGAGTTACAGGTTGGAAAACCTCAGGTAATCTTTAAAGAGATAGATGGTGAAAAGCACGAGCCATATGAGCACTTGGTGATCGATGTGCCAGAGGCTACTGCAGGAAAGGCTACTGAGCTTGTGATGATGAGAAAGGGAATGCTTCAGGTGATGGAACCTAAAGGTGATCTGCAGCATATGGAGTATCGCATCCCTTCTCGTGGACTGATAGGTCTTAGAAACCAAATCTTAACAGCCACATCAGGTGAAGCAATTATGACTCACCGTTTCATTGAGTACGACGTTTATGCAGGAGAAATTTCCACTCGCCTTTCGGGATCTCTTATTAGTTCTGAGCTTGGACAAGCCCGTGCATACGAAATTGACCGCCTACAAGAACGTGGCACTTTCTACATCGATCCAGGTCAAGAAATTTATCCAGGTCAAGTCGTAGGAGAATCTTCACGCAACACGGATATGGAACTCAATCTAGTCCGCGGAAAAAAGCACTCAAATGTCCGGTCTTCTGGTACTGACAAGGGTCTTAAAATCGCTCCTGCGAAGAATATGTCTCTTGAAGAGTACATGGAGTGGATCTCTGACACTGAGTATATTGAAGTAACTCCTAAATCGTTGCGAGTTAGAAAAATTCCTGGAACTAGAATTCCTTAGTCGACATTGCATTAATTTTACTGTATGAGTCGTATACTTTTATCAGTTTTTTTCTTCTCGGTTTTTGTTGGTGCTGAAGCACAAACCTTAGACGACCTGTCATTCGGTACGCCCGACGCACTTGAAATCGCGACATGGAATATCGAATGGTTTCCTAAAAACGGACAAACCACAGTAAATTATGTGAGTGAGATCATTGAAAATCTCGACCTCGACGTTTATGCTATCCAAGAAATTGACGATACAACAGTATTTAAGAGCATGGTCGAAGGCCTTGAAAACTATGACTATATCATGATGAACGGGTGGTTTGGTGGGCTTGTCTTTGTTTACAACATTGATCGAATTGAAGTTCTAGACGCTTTCGAGATTTATACGAGTTCCCAGTATTGGAATCCGCTTCCTAGATCGCCACTGGTCTTTAAATTTAAACATCTCGGAGAGATTATTTATGCAATTAACAACCACTACAAATGTTGTGGCGATGGTAGTATTGATCTTGACAATAGCAACGATGAGGAAAATAGACGACTCGAAGCAAATATCTTAATCGAAGATTATATAAGTCAATTCCACAGTAACGATAGGGTAATTCTTTTAGGCGATTTAAACGACGTTATTACGGAGCCAGCATTTAGCAATGTCTTTACTCCTTTTCTAAACGAGCCAGAACACTACATGTTCGCTGACATGAATCTAGCACTGGGCTCCAGCGCTGGCTGGTCATACCCGAGTTGGCCCTCTCACATAGACCACATACTTGTTACGAATGAGCTCGTGAACGATTTATTACAACCTGAGACAGTCGTAGAGTCAATCGATATTGCATCACATTTAACTGGAGGCTGGAGTATGTATGACTCAAACATCAGCGATCACAGACCAGTAGTGATGCGAATCGTGCCTTCACATGCTGGTGAAGGAGAAGTAGAGACAGCAACAAACTATACGAACGTTGAGTTAATTGGAATATCTGATGTCTTAGGGCGTAAGTGCGAATATCAACCGAGCCAACTTTTGCTTTATCGCTATAGTGACGGGACAGTGGTAAAGCGCTTTAGCTCTTCAGCTAGACAGCCAGAGTAAGGCAGCTGGAGTTGTCGAGGATACAACTTCAATCACAAAACGATTCTATCAATCGCTTCAGACCAAACAGCTTTCTTCGCTTCCCTCCATTCTAATGACTTCTCTGGATCGAATGATCTTTCTAACTCTGGAAGTTTCGAAATTTCGTTTAAAGTAAGCTCCCCGATAGTTAAAGCGGCCATGTATGCAACACCTGCAGCTGTAGATTCCACAAAAGCAAGTCGTTCAACCGATACTCCGAGAATATCAGATTGAAATTGCATTAAGTAGTCATTTACCGAAGCGCCGCCATCGACTTTAAGTGCAAATAATGAGATGCCAGAATCTTCTTGCATAGCATCAAGCACATCTTTAGATCTAAATGCAATAGATTCTAATGTTGCCCTAATGATTGAGTCTCTCCCAGAATCGCGGGTAAGCCCTAATATTGCTCCTCGTGCATGCATATCCCAATATGGTGTGCCTAACCCTGCAAAAGCTGGCACAACGACAACTGAAGAATCAGGATGTTTTTTTGCTTCACGAGAGGCAATTTCAGAAGTCGCGCTTATATCATCAATGATCTCAATACCGTTCTGCAACCATTGGACTGCTGCACCCGCTATAAAGACGCTACCTTCTAAAGCATAAGTTGTTTTATCACCTATTTTCCAAGCTATTGTATTTAAGAGACCTGAATTAGAGGTCGGGATTTCCGCACCTGTATTCATGAGCATAAAACAACCTGTTCCATATGTATTCTTTGCCATTCCTGTAGTGAAACAGCATTGGCCGAAAAGAGCTGATTGTTGGTCTCCCAAGATTGCCGCTATAGGAATGTTGCCATGAATAGATGAGTTGTAATGTCCGAAAATATTTGACGATGGAAACACGTCCGGCATCATTTCAATGGGTACGCGCAATGTGTTGAGCATTTTTTTATCCCACTCTAAGGTATGAATATTAAAGAGAAGTGTTCTCGATGCGTTTGTAACGTCGGTAGCGTGAACCTTGCCCCCCGTTAAATTGTACAAAAGCCAGCTATCGACAGTACCAAAACACAATTCACCTTTCGCCGCCCTTTGCCTGGCCCCCTGAACATTGTCCAAGATCCACGCAATTTTAGTTCCTGAAAAATACGGGTCGATTACCAATCCTGTGGTGGTTTTTGCATACTCGGAGAAACCTGCATTTTTAAGACTTTCACACACATCCGAAGTTCGTTTATCTTGCCAAACTATCGCGTTGTAAATCGGTTTTCCACTCTCTCTGTCCCAAACTATAGCTGTCTCTCTCTGGTTCGTTATTCCCAAGGCGAGCACCTTTCCATGAATTAAAAGTTCGTGATTAAGAACCTGCTGTAAAACATCCATTGTCGTAGCGAGGATGACTGAGGGGTCGTGCTCTACTTGGCCTGGAAATGGAAATATTTGAGGCAAATTGGTTTGGGCTAAAGAAATGAAATGCCCTTTATTATTAAAAAGTACCGCCCGAGAACTTGTAGTACCTTGATCTATGGAAATTATAAATTCAGACATGGCGATAGTTTTATTATCTTTTGCAAAATAACAAGCACACTTCGAAATGCAAGCATACGAACTCAAAACCTCAGATGGAATAAGTTTACACGCTCAAAAGTGGAATGAAGTTGAAGATTCTGAACGCACCCTATTAATCGTACACGGATTGGGCGAGCACCAGAAGCGGTACGCTCATGTCGCTGAGCATTTCGTCAAAGATGGTTTTCAGGTTTATTCTTATGACCAAAGAGGTCACGGAAAATCCGACGGTCCCAGAGGTCACACACCCAGTCTATCCCAAAACCTAGACGACCTCAACCTCGTTATAAACAGCATCCCTCACAAAAACCTATATCTCTATGGCCATAGCTTCGGGGGTAACGTAACCGCAAATTATTTGCTTAGAAGAGATTGCGACACCTTAAGAGCAGCGATTCTAAGTGGTGCTTGGCTTAAGCTCTACAAAGAGCCTTCAAAATTTGACGTCACGATGGCCACAATCATGAACATCATCTACCCCAAGTTCACACAAAGCAACAAACTCGACCCGAACGACCTCTCCTACATAGAGCAAGTAGGAATCGACTACATAAACGACCCGCTCCGCCACAACAAAATAACTGCGGGACTGTTCAAGCATTTTCACGCCAGCGGTTTGTGGGCGATTGAGAATGCTAATCAGTTGAAAATCCCCACCCTCGTAATTCACGGAGCGGACGACCCCATTATAGATGCACACGGGAGCCGCGAATTTGCTGATGCTGCTGGAACACTAGCAACATTGCGCATTTATGAAAACACAAAACACGAGCTACATAACGACAACAAAGCTAAAGAGGTGTTATCTGACATTAGCGATTGGTTTAAAAACATCTAATGGGAGACATCACAAACTTTGCAATCCCCTTTTTCTTAGCCACTCTTTTGATAGAACTGGGGCTCAGCATTTATGGAAATCGTGAGTATTACACGAAAAAAGACACTTTTGCTAGTTTAACAATGGGAATAGGGAGTATAGGAAGTTCTCTAATCACGAAGAGCTTAAAATTTGGTGTTTTCACATTCTTGTATGAGTATCGTTTGATCGAGATTCCGATGGTTTGGTGGGGGTTCATTGCACTTATGCTCTCGGATGATTTCTCGTATTACTGGTTCCATCGGATGAGTCATAAGATGAGATATTTTTGGGCCTCACATGTGGTACATCACTCGTCTCAGCACTACAATCTTTCTACCGCATTACGCCAAACTTGGACCGGTGAACTATCTGGTTCTTTCATGTTTTACGCATGGATGCCTCTCGTGGGGTTCGATCCATGGTGGATTCTGACTGCCCAATCAATAAACTTGATTTATCAATATTGGATTCATACTGAAGTCATTCGAAAAATGCCTCGCTGGTTCGAATTAATATTCAATACACCCTCTCATCACAGAGTGCATCATGCCAACGATCTTCAATACCTTGATATGAATTACGCGGGCATACTTATCGTTTGGGACAGGATGTTCGGGACATTCATAGATGAAACAAAAGCCCCAACGTATGGATTAACCATTAATATATCAACTTACAACCCAGCTCGTATCGCATTTTCAGAATGGGGTAGTCTTGCAAGGGACGTTTTTAGGACTTCTGGAATATTGAATAAACTGAGATACATTTTTGCACCTCCTGGTTGGAGTCCAGACGGGTCAACATTAACGACAGAAGAGATGCGTGAAAAGGCAAATTAACGTTCCCATTTAATTTTACGATACTTATCGAGCTTGAGCAACTGTCCCATATAAGACAGCACAAGGCGCAAAGTTTCTCCCACAAACATAGGACGGGCAATTGCCAATAATAGAAATAGCAAGCCTGTAATCGAAAAATGCCAAAAGCGGATTTCCGGAGTTGTAAAAAGTGCAGAAACACTAGCAGTAACAAACAAAACAGGGGCCACATACTTCAAATATTTCTGTCCATAAAGGAAAATAAGTTGCTTGAGACCTATGCTGAAAAGCATGCCTCGGTGATGGCTTAGTATTTGGACTAAGCCCGCTGTAATACGACCTTGACGGCGACCACTATAGAATAAATTCCAGTTCACATCACGTACTATGGCTCGGGGGTCAAGAACGACTCGTTTGTCATTTTTCATCACGTTAAGAGCAACTAATAGGTCATCTAAAATAATATCTTGAGGGAATGGTTTTAAAACCAAACTGTGTCGTATAAGGTACAGAGCTCCACACATCCCAGTAGTTGAGCCCTTCAGACTTTCAAGTTGCTTGAGGCGATTCATAAACTTACGGCTCGGTGACGCTTTGCCCTCCAATTCTAGTTGGGCTGTGACAGCTCCTACTTCAGGATCAGATAAGTTTGAGAGAAGGTGTTTTATTGATTTTTTATCAATGGTTTGTCTAACGTCTGAAAAAAGCAATAGCGGGTATTGTGCAATTCCCACGCCTACATTAAGTGCATTTGGTTTACCCTGACGTACAGTTACGAGGCTATATACTATGGAGTTTTCTTTGGCTAATCTCTCAAGGACTTTGTTAGAACCATCATCTGAACCGTCAGAAACAACAATAATTTCATAGGTCTCCACTCCGGCGTCTTTAAACTGATTCTGAATGGCCCGAACTTTAAGCTCAATGTGATCAACCTCGTTGTGACAGGCAATAATAGTTGAAATCCCTTCTAAAGCTAGTGGTGAGATCTCGTCTTTATTTGACGAAGGTTTAACTTTAGGGAAAATCAATAATCCCACGAAATAATCTGAAGCTGGCAGAACTAAAAGCCCCATAATCGTTATATAAAAACCCAGTGATATCACTTTACAAAGTTACTGCATGGATTTCGAGGATTACTCTACGTGCAGAATTTCTATTTCACGGCCTTGAAATTTTAATAAATCGCCTTTCGTTGCATTTTGCAGAACCTTACCAATAGGTGATCCACCTGATATTGCATAGAAAAAGCCAGAGTCTTGAGACAAATCGGAGTCAAGATTCAGGCTGACCTTACCCACACCTATACTCATGAAATACATTGCCCCTGAAGTGATGATTAATGCTCCTGTCTCAACCTTATTACATTTGTGATCGAGTGAAATTTTCGAGAGTTCGTTTTTAAGGAACTCCGCTTTATTTAGTTGAGCCTTTGAAAGGGCGAGTTCACGCTCCATCATCGCACGGCCTGTTTCATGTTTATCCCCTGCTGAACCCTTCGTAGCAGAAGTTTTCGATTCCTCAGTAAAGTGAATTAACTGCTGGGCAGATAAAATTTTATCCTGTATTTGAGAGTTGAGTCGGTTTAAACAAACCGCTTTTAATTGGTGATAATTCACGTTGTAAAACTAACTCTTGGTTAGCTAAATACAGCTTTAGTCGCTGAGCAACTTATTCTACATTGTTTCCAAAATTAAAAGGAAATCTGGGGAGGTTAGCATCGGTAGACAATAATACAACAGCATCGAAGCCAGATATTACCTGCTCGAATTCCGCTTTGGTTGAGAAACCGTGTACGGTCTGGGGGGAAGCTCCTTTCTGTACAATGTTGGGTCCATGAACACCTTGGTTGTAAAACCAAAACTCGCTGTCTCTATAACCTTCCCTCAAAAGCCCTTTATTCACCAGACCCCACGCGTAGCTATCTGCAATAACAAGGATGCGAGGGCGCTTAAAAGCAGGAACATCCTCCCAATGGGTATTGTAATATGTAGCCTCTAAATCTGGGATGTTACGCCAAAGGTTAAGTCCCTGCTCAATATCATCGTCGGTACCCTCCATTATAGTAGACCTATACGAAGAGTCTAACATGAGACGAGCTGGACGCAAACTATCAGGTAAAATATCAAGTAGAGTATCCGATATCATATTGATGGCATCAACCTGAGCCCATTCGCTCCAGTGAATTCCATTCTTAGGGAACACCTCTGTATACAAACGAAAGAAGCTATTGAGATCTAGAAAGCGAAGACCTTTAAGAACCAACTGATCAAGCCACATTTCATACATTCTATTCTCGCTCTGCCCCATTATCTCTAGATATTCCTTAGGCAGAAACTCTCTGAAGTAACTACCCTTACCAGGAGCAAGAATAACGAGGAAGGGCACTCCAGTTGCTATGGAAAGTCTAGACAACCGCGAAACTCTCTCGGAAACTGTGTCTTCAGATATAGCATCTAACCCTAATGCTGCCAACACGTAGTTCTCTTCAAAAAGATAACCTTCACTACCAGCAATTATAGACTTTGCGTGACGCTCACAGAATAAACTGTAATCAATTTCATTACGAGTGCGAATTGCCATGCCTCGAAGAAGAAAATTAGTTCTTGAGAAATCGTCTACTGAGGTTTGTAATTCACCCCTCCACAGATTGGCAAAAGAAAACTCTGGCGCCTCAATAATTGTTGATTCACCGTGCAGAGGATGTGGCTCTTTAAAACCAAGCACGTCAGAAAGCCATGGAGCGTTAAGCAACAGCAACACAATGATGATCAATATTTTCTGTAAACTAGCCATTAGAACCTGAAATAGATAAATGGGTTAAAGTCAGATCCTGCTAAATAACTCACGCTAACAAGCCAAAGCAAGACACCTACAACAGCCATAGTCAATGGGTGTGAATCAGGGAACTTGAACCTATCGTAGAGGGCTGTTGAGGTGAATAGTAACGAAGCACTTAAAATAAATATACTTTTAACAGATAAAAGTCCTAATTCTAAAGACCAAACAGACAAAGAAAATAGTGTTACGTGAGTCATTCGTCCTAAGAAATCTAAGGCCATAGAAAAGTCTTCTATCGCAAAGAAAACCCACCCCACTACTACGAAGGAAAAAGTAACAAATCTAGAGATCCATATTGGAAATTTATTGAATAATTTACGTAAGAATATCCTATCTAAAATTAGAAACATTCCGTGATACAAACCCCAAATAAGAAAGTTCCAAGACGCCCCATGCCACAGTCCACTTATGGCAAAAACCACCACAAGATTTGTGTAGAGTCTTGCATTGGTCTTCACTCTGTTTCCACCTAATGGGATATACAAATAATCTCTCATCCAAGAGCTTAAAGTAATATGCCACCTGCGCCAAAAATCCGTAATACTCGTTGCTCTATAAGGCTGCTTAAAGTTCTCGGGGAAATTAAATCCTAGCATCTTTCCGAGTCCAATGGCCATATCAGAATATCCAGAAAAATCAAAATATATTTGGAATGTATAGGCTAGAATTGCGATCAAAGCATGAGGTGCACTCCAGCCTTCGAACCCTCCAGAAATCACAGCTACATCTATCGGAAATATCGTAGCTAACGAATTTGCAATCAACACTTTCTTAGAAAGTCCTAAAGTGAATCTATAAAAGCCAAATAACCAATCTGAATTCTCTACAGTTCTATTCCTAAGCTCCTTTTCTACTTCCGTAAACCGAACAATAGGTCCAGCTATCATTTGTGGAAAGCTTAAGATATAGACTAGGTATTCACTTAATTTATCGAGAGGTCTGACCGTTTTTCTATGAACATCTAAAGCGTAGCTGAGAGATTGAAATGAAAAGAAAGAAATTCCAATCGGTAGTGCTACATCTTCCCAAGCAAAACCCTGGGGAGCGAAATTTTCAACGAAAAAATTTGCGTACTTAAAATACAACAATATTCCCACATTTAAGATCACGGCTACACCCACAGCACGGCCCCTTCCTACTCCTCCCATTAAGTGAAGTTTCCGGACTAAATAAAAGTTCACCACACTACTAGCAAGTAGAATCGGTAAAAATGACATTGCCCCCCAACCATAAAAAACCACAGATGCAAATAGCAATATGGTATTCTGGAATTTCGCACCCCCTAACCTGTACGTCAATAAAAATGGCGGCAAGAAATAAAGCAAGAATGTTATGCTCGAAAATACCATAGCGCGATATTACAAACATTGTAATATTGTAACATGCTTTACAGAATCCTTTTCGTCTATTTTCTTTGTCTAAACTTTCAGGTACATGCAAAGGTTGACACACTTAAAGTAAAAAGCGATGCCATGAATCGTTTAGTGCCCAACTTGATTATTCTACCTAACTCTCCTCATGATGAACCCATCCCAGTTATTTATCTTCTGCATGGAGCCGGTGGTGACTTTAGTAACTGGATGCGCCGAGCACCTTTTATTGAAGATTTAGCAGAGGAACTAGGAGTTATTATCGTTTGTCCTGACGGAGGAAAACAGGGTTGGTATCTCGATAGTCCAGTATTGCCTGAAAGCCAATACGAAACCTTTATCGTTAGCGAACTCATACCGTCTGTCGATTCTCTTTACCAAACCATTGCCACTTCAGACTTTCGAGCGATCACAGGGCTTAGCATGGGTGGGCATGGGGCTTTATACCTAGCTCTTCGTCACCCAAAGCTCTTTAAAAGTGCTGGGAGTATGAGCGGTGGTGTGGATTTAAGGCCTTTTCCTAAAAATTGGGGGATACCCAAGTTGTTGGGGAGAATAGAAGATTTTCCTGAACGTTGGGCTGAGCATAGCGTTGTTGAGATCGCAGAAATTGTTTCTACTCGGTCGAGTTTTATTTTTGATTGTGGCCTTTCCGATTTCTTCTTAGATGTGAACCGAGATCTCGATAGAGTGATGACTGAGCGTGGCATTAGTCATTCGTATATCGAACGGGAAGGAACACATAACTGGGATTACTGGCGCGTATCTGTCGTCGAGCACGTTCGGTTTTTTGCGGCAAGATTTGCTGGTGATATTTGAAGGACGTTATCTAACCAATTCCAACACCTTACTTACAGCAGCTCCATTAGAAGTGGTGAGCCTGTAAATATATGATCCGGCAGGCAATCCAGCTGGGACAAAGCGGCGCACTAAGTGGCGGCCCGGTGCGTATGGTACGTCGTCGAGCCAAAGTGCAACAGAACGACCATTAATATCGAATAGCTCGAGTGTGACATCCGCTGCCGAGCTAGCCAGAGTGAATCCAATCGTTATTTCGTCAGAGGAGCGAGCAGGGTTAGGGTGAGCCGGAAGCAGCTTCTCATCTCCCATAACAATATCGTTTTCTGTAAGTGAATTTATTGATATGGACTCGTCACCTGGAAGATAATCCACAAACTGGAAAAACATGACATACATCTCATCTGTGGTAAGATCCCCAAACCACATATCCTGAGGTGGATTGTTGGGATTGAACGTGTTTGAGGATGTATTGTCGTACTCCGCAATCGCGTGAACGGTATATCCACCAGGGATATGAAGTAAACTAGGGTATGTGAAGATGCCTTGCCAATGAAAATCCCAGTTGGGGATAGAGATCATGGGAATGGTGTCTTGGTTGTCGGGAGAGGTGGCATATACAAGCCATGATTTCCCTAACAAATGGGAATGAGGAATGGTGGAAATAACACTTACGTCACTTGGCACATAGCGAGTACCGTGAAACGAAACGACTTCGTTGGCCGGAATGTAAAATGGCACGAGCAGATCCGCAGGAGTTAGAAGTTGTGTTTCTATTTCTCGCTCTAGGGGTACATCGGCGAAATAGATATTTATGGAAGTTTGGTCTAACTCATCTTGATAAGCTGGGCCATAATGCATCTGAAGAAGAAGTTCAGAGCCTGGCTCCATAATCTTACCGATGGTGGGCGGAAACATCAGCGGTGGAGAGCCGGGAACCCAACCGCCGAATAGCTGATCCTCAACGGGTACACTGTAGTCACCGAAACTCTCGTAACCAGCTGCAGGGTCTGCATTGTCAAGTACAGCAGCAGCATTTATTGACGCAGGGTTAGATGTATAACCGATTAGCCCGTGATGCGCGATTGCGTTATTTGAAGGGCTGATTTCTACTGCAGAAACTTCCACAGTTTCATTGATACCTGTAGGAATTCTAAAAACTTGGTATTGCTCAATTCCGTCACCGCCGTGCAGATAGGGTTCAGTCATGGTGAGGATAAGGTCAGGTTCGCCCAATTGGGATACAGAGTTGAAATCTGGCAAACCTGGATTATCTGAGGAATCGCCTTCTGGCATATCAGCAGCAACCCAGTCCACTATTGTTTGCTTCTCCTCCTCGGTAAGGAAACGCTCTCCATTTAATGTTGTGTAGTTGTGATCCGGAGTCCAAGGTGGCATGTAACCAGATTGTGTGACATACTCGATATAATAGCCATTGGCAGCCACCTCATCATAAGTTGTAAGTGGCATAGGTCCTAGCTCCCCTACTCTGTGACATTCCGTACAATTGTTGTAGATGATAGGTGCAACATCTAAGTGAAAAGTCGGAGATTGGGCATAAGAGGTCGTCGCGTAAATAATAAAAGCGGCGAGAAGTAAGACATTTTTCATTTTCAGCATTTGACGAAGATAGTTTTATTATTTGGCAAAGTCAAATCTCACTAAGAACGCCTAAAGATGCACTACCAAAAAAAACGAAGTCATGTGTTTTAACATGTTTCACCGAACACAGCAAGGACCGCCAATATGTCTGAAATACTCACAGCGCCATCGCCATCAACATCTACTTCACACTCTGAAAGGCATCCGTATTGACTGAGAATTAGTAAAATATCGCTAATATCAATGCTTCCATTAGGAGCGACATCTCCTATACAACCAACAATGGGGTCAGAAATGATTGATATGTTCTCATCACCTGGAAGATAATCGACGAATTGAAAAAACAAAACGTACATCTCATCTGTGGTGAAATCACCGAACCACATAGGCTGAGGCGGATTGTTTGGGTTGAATGTGTTTGAGGATGTATTGTCATACTCGGCGATTGCGTGAACGGTATATCCACCAGGGATATGAAGTAAACTAGGGTATGTGAAGATGCCTTGCCAGTGAAAATCCCAATTAGGTATTGAAATCATAGGTATGGTGTCTTGGTTATCTGGAGAAGTGGCGTAAACGAGCCATGACTTACCCACCAGATGTGAATGAGGAATCGTTGATATTATGCTTATGTCGTCTTCAACATATACCGTACCGTGAAATGAAACCACTTCGTTAGCAGGAATAAAAAATGGAACAGAAAGATTCGATGGAGTCATCGTGTATGTTTCAATTTCCCGCTCGATGGGTGCATCGGCAAAGTAGATATTAATCGTTGTTTGGTCTAACTCATCTTGATAGGCTGGTCCGTAATGCATCTGAAGAAGCAATTCAGAGCCAGGCTCCATAATTTTACCGATAGAGAGTGGAAACATCAGAGGTAGCGAGCCGGGAACCCAACCGCCGAATAATCGATCCTCTACAGGAACACCGTAGTCACCGAAACTCTCGTAACCGGCAGCAGGATCAGCATTGTCAAGCGCAGCGGCAGCATTTATTGAAGAAGGATTAGCGGTGTACCCAATGAGCCCGTGATGGGCAATCGCATTATTTGACGGGACAATTTCTACTGCCAATATCTCCACAGTTTCAGTGATACCTGTGGGTATGATAAAAACTTAGTATTGCTCCAGACCGTCTCCACCGTGCAGATAAGGTTCAGACATGGTTAGAACAAGGTCGGGAGCACCCAATTGCATTCCCAAATCAAAATCTGGCATCCCCGGATTGTCTGATGGATCGCCTTCTGGCATATCAGCCCCTACCCAGTCCACGATTGTTTGCTTCTCATCCTCAGTAAGGAAACGCTCCCCATTTAATGTTGTGTAGTTGTGGTCCGGAGTCCATGGAGGCATATAGCCAGATTGTGTAACATACTCGATATAAAAACCATTGGCAGCCACCTCTTCATATGTCGTAAGAGGCATTGGCCCCACTTCTCCTAATCTATGGCATTCCGTACAGTTGTTGTATATAATAGGGGCAACATCTAAGTGAAAAGTAGGGGTTTGGGCGTAAGAGATCGTCACATAAATAATGAATGAAGCAAGAGAAACAATCTTTTTAATTTTACCCATAAAACGAAGATAGTCTTTTCTTAAGGAAAGCCAAATCTCTAGACAACTTCATACAATTTATCTAACTGTACTTCTGAATTCTAGATATCAAGATATTAATCAAGGATTAATCTCTCTCTCTCAGTCAACGAAAGTGAACAAGACTGTACAATATGTAAATAAGTGTTTGTCTACAGACATCTAAGCAATGTAGTTCCGAGTATCTTTGCCGTGCTTTATACACCCTATTACAAAATAATGTCAAAGTCATCAAGCCTTAGAGAGTCATACAGTAATGAACTGAATGCATACATAGATCAAGAAAAAGCTGCAGTTGAATTAATGCATTCAATCGGAAAACTTCTTTTCGAGAAAAACATCGAACTTGTTCTTTTCCGCAACCATCTTGTAGACAAGAACATCAGCGAAATTCTCAACCTCCACAAATACGCTGCGAAAGTGGTAGAGAGCCCCATCAATGTGGTCGATTCTGCTGAGTTAGCTTCAGGGATTTACAATATGGACATCGCTCCAGCGAAGATTGATATCGGCAAACTCGCCAGTGAGTGGATTACTGAAGGTTCTAGCTTTTCTTCTAAATCTGAGTTTCTGAATACCAAACTTAAGGGTTTCTCAATCTCAGACAATTCCAATATAGAACCACGTGATGTAGTCTTGTTTGGTTTTGGGAGAATAGGAAGACTTGCCGCGAGGGAGTTAATTAAGCAAGCAGGAAAAGGACAACAACTCCGCCTGCGCGCAATCGTCCTCAGAAAAATCGACAACGCTTCTCTGAAAAAACGTGCGGCCCTCCTTGAAAATGACTCTGTTCACGGACGATTCCCCGGGACGATTGACATCGATTACGATCAAAAGCACCTTCTTATCAACGGACAGCGAATCCAAATTATCGCTTCTTCTGACCCCACTTCAATCGACTATTCAGGTCTCGGAATTAACGACGCCCTCCTGATTGACAATACTGGGGTGTACCGAGATAAAGAAGCACTAAGCTTACATTTGCAAGCCAACGGAATAAGTAAGGTTCTTCTTACAGCACCTGGAAAAGGTGTCCCAAACATCGTTTACGGAATCAACCACGCTGAGCTCGACATAAAAGCCACAGACATATTTTCTGCTGCCAGCTGTACCACGAACGCTATCTCACCTATCCTCAAAGTAATCGAGGACAACTACGGTGTTGTTAGAGGGCACATCGAAACAGTGCACTCGTACACAAACGACCAAAATCTGCTCGACAATATGCACGGCAAGGAGCGCAGAGGTCGTTCTGCCGCGGTAAATATGGTAATAACGGAAACCGGTGCTGGAAAGGCCGTAACAAAAGTTATTCCCTCCCTCGAAAACAAGCTCACAGCTAACGCCGTTCGCGTACCAACTCCGAATGGATCGCTCGCTATCATGAATCTAGAACTCGGTCGCCTTACTACTCTTGAGGAGATAAATGGACTTATGAAGACGGCTGCTCTTTCTGGCAGTCTTGTAAACCAAATCCATTACTCTATGAACGAAGAGCTCGTAAGCAATGACATTATCGGCAATGAATGTTGTGCCGTTTTTGATAGCCCAGCTACCATTGTAGGCAATGACAGAAAGAGCGTAGTGCTTTACTCTTGGTATGACAATGAATTTGGTTACACGAAGCAGGTAATACGCTTAGCAAAGTACATCGCAGACGTTCGACGTCGCGTATACTACTAATAATAATTTATGCAAAGAGTATTCAATTTTTTTGATTTCAACGGCCCCATTAATTATAGAATTGAAGTACTCAGTGGATTAACTGTTGCTCTCGCTCTTATACCCGAAGCAATCGCCTTCGCACTTATCGCAGGACTTAGCCCATTAAATGGATTGTACGCAGCATTTATGGTAGGACTTGTAGCCTCGATTATGGGCGGAAGACCTGGTATGATTTCTGGTGCTACTGGTGCAATAGCTGTAATCATAGCTCCTCTCGCTTTTCTTTATGGAGTGGAATATGTCTTCGCTGCCGTCATGCTGGCGGGAGTTTTACAATTGGCAGCCGGTTTTCTAAAACTTGGAAAACTAATGCGCCTCGTTCCACAGCCCGTAATCTTCGGATTTGTAAACGGACTAGCTATAATAATCGGTGGATCACAAATTACCCAATTTAAAGATGCCGCGGGGGGTTGGCTTCAAGGGACTGAGATGTATGTTTTCGGAGGGCTTGTGCTATTGGCGATGGGGATAATTTGGCTTATGCCTAGAATAACGAAAGCAGTCCCGGGAGGACTCACAGCTATCTTAGTAGTATTCGGATTGACCTACGGTCTAGGAATAGATACAAAAACCGTGGGCGACCTCGCCTCGATAAAAGGAGGCTTCCCTCCCTTCCACTTAGCTCATATCCCTCTCACTCTTGAGACATTACAGATCATCCTGCCTTGCGCAGCAGTTGTAGCTTCCGTTGGACTCATTGAAAGCCTCTTAACGCTAAATATCGTGGATGAACTTACCGGAACGAGAGGCAGTGGTAACCGCGAATGTGTGGCTCAAGGTTCAGCGAACATCCTTAGCGGAATGTTCAGTGGAATGGGTGGATGTGCTATGATAGGCCAATCTTTGATCAACGTCTCTTCTGGAGCAAGAACGCGCATCTCTGGAATTGTAGCAGCAGTAATGCTACTTGTCTTTATCCTATTCGGATCTGGAGTTATCGAAAAGCTTCCTATGGCAGCTCTCACGGGACTAATGCTCATGGTTGCAATTGGAACATTTGAGTGGGCGTCCTTCAAGACATTTAGGCGTATGCCCTCAAGTGATGTATTGGTTATGGTTCTTGTCACACTAGTAACAGCTTTCCTTCATAACCTAGCTTTAGCAGTTCTAGTTGGTGTAATTATTTCTGCTTTGATTTTTGCTTGGGATAATGCCAAAAGAATCAGAGCCCGAAAATCCATAGATGCACAAGGATGGAAGCATTACGAAATTTACGGGCCCCTCTTTTTCGGTTCCACAACGATGTTCGCTGAGAAGTTCGACGTTGCTGACGATCCCGAGCATGTCGTGATCGATTTTGCTGAGAGTCGTGTCTCTGATATGAGCGCCATAGAATCTCTGAATAAAATCACAGCTTTATATAACGAAGCTGGAAAGACAGTTCATTTGCGTCACCTGTCCAAGGATTGTCGCAGACTCCTCGACCGCGCTCACGCAATCATCGAAGTAAACCACTACAAAGACCCAACTTACAAGGTGGTTTCTGAGTAGTTGTTTTCTAGACGTCTAAGAGTGTCTTTATATATTTTAAATATGATATTTTATACGATTCGCCTAAAAAGAAAAAATTGCAGAAAACAATCAATTCTGAACTAAAAAACGCGCTTTTATGTCATAAAATCATATAAAAATTGATTTATTGAAGTTTTTTACAATATTTTAATTTGCAAATTTTTAGCTTTTAACCTTAACTCAACAATCATTAACTAACATTATAAAAACCGCTTTTAATGAGCAAATTGTAGTGCTATCTTTGAAAATTGTATGACCATAGGTAGTATTACTAAGATTTAGACTTAATATTTATTACTGATAAGAATTCTAATATGAAACATCACATCCATTTAAGCATCATCATTTGTGCTATAAACCTAAATATGAATGTTTGTGCACAGGATACCCTCTGGATAAATTCTGGTGAGTGGTATCAGTCCCAAGACACGATGTCCGTATTGAGGTTTAATGAAACAGCAATTTTTGACACCTCAAATGTTGCAATAAACACTTTCGCAGACGTTTCGTTGGCTTTTACAGTCATAAATACTGATTCAGAACCCCACAATTTTGAGATAGATGGTTATATGAGTTTTGGTGGAGAAGTTCTGCCTAACGACACTACAACTTTCGAAATACCTCCTTTAGCAATGGGGACTTACCGCTACTACTCTAGTGATCAGGCTGGTTTGTATTTAGGTTTATCTGGCGTGCTGAAAGTGGGTCTAAATATGCCAAACCAATTTCATTGGAATTTAGCCGACTGTATGCCCGAAAGGATGGACTCAATCTCTTCTGGCGGTGAACTGCTTGATGAAGAGCCTTATATACCAAGATATTTTTCGATAAACTCTTTTACATATCCACATACTGCTCTAGACACAAATGGATACGTTGCATTAAGCTTGGGTGACTCGTGTACTATCTCTATCGTAAACAGCGGTTTTATGGATCATGTGCTACATTTCCATGGCTTTCACGTAGAGTATCTATCTGCCACAATCCAAACTTCTAGAATAGGCTGGATCAAAGACACGATACCTCTGAAAAAAGGTGAAGGCATGACTGTATTACTCATTGCAAATCAAGAGGGCATATATCCGGTACATAATCACAATCTTATCGCGGTAACTAATTCTGGGTTTTACCCAGGCGGAATGATTACACTAATCAATATAACTCCATGAGATTATTTATTGCAACCCTATTTGTAGCGGTATTGTTTTGCTTGAACGCTTTCAGCTCTATAGCCCAAACCTTCGCTCCTCCTCCTCTTTTATTTACTGGGATGGACGGAATCCTAATTTCTGATGAGGGCATGGATATTCCTATTTGGGGATATGGTCTTTTATCTGATGGGTATATTACCGCTCCTGGACCATTACTAGAATATGAAACAGGTGACGAAGTAAACCTTGCTTTCGTTAATAATAGTCCTGAATCACATACAATACATCTCCATGGCCTTGACGTAGATCAGGCAAATGATGGTGTTCCTACAACTTCATTTATTGTAATTATGGATGAAATAGGTTCATACTCATTTACTGCATCAGAACCAGGAACTTTCCTATATCACTGCCACGTAACCACTACCCTGCATCTAACGATGGGCATGTACGGTATGATTCTAGTACGTCATCCTGGTGGAGTTCTGTTTGAAGGAGGTCCTTCATATTATTCTGATGCGCCCTTATTATTTAGTGACCTAGAAATAGCGACCAACCTAGATCAAGTACAATCATATCCATTTCACGATATACGCCCCGATTACTTCATGGTAAATGGACGCTCGGGGAGTCAACTAGAAACAGGAAGCACTGGAATACCAGGTGAGTCGGGCACGATTATATCCTGTCCCAATGGTGAATCAATCGCTTTACGTCTGGGGTCGATGGCCTACACACTCACAAAAATAATCATTCCTACAGAACTTGAGGGGATGTGCTACATGTCAGATGGTCGCCCCGTCCCGACTCCTTTCGGGGTTGAGGAAATCGATATATACCCTGGCGAGCGATTTACAATCCTCATTTCACCAGAAGCAGAATACGATGGTTCTATAGAAGTTCAATCTTGGGATATGGTAAACAGTGAATATCTCCACTCAAACTTCGTTCGTATTCGAGACGCTGCTCTAAATATTGGCACCCCTCACATTCAAAGCCCTTTGTCTCTTTCAATTAGCCCAAACCCATCAAGTAATTTTATAACAGTAAATACTAATGATTCAAGATCTATTGAAGACTGGGCAATCTATAATGCATCGGGTAAAATCGTTCTTGAAGGCCAAACAGATTTACATTTAATGAGAGTTGACATCTCATCATTAGAATCTGGCTCATATATACTTGAAAGTATACATGGACAAAAGCACTATAGAGCAAGATTTATTAGATAAATTGGCAGTCAATTATTTGACTAATCCTACTTATAAGATTGCACTTAACTCGTGGGACTCCAGATAAACCTATTAATGCATTAGTCTAAAACAAACTTAACTGGGACTACATACTCAACTCTCACAGGATCACCTCCCTCAGTACCAGGACGGAAGTCCGGAAGAGAGCTTACAGCTTTTAAAGCTTCTGCTTCAAGTGAAGCTACAGCATCAGAAAGCGAATCGTCATCTACTCGAATAGAACGCATGACCTGCACATTATTTAAAGAACCGTCCTTCTCTATGATAAACATTACATAAACAGTACCAGAGACTTCTGCCTCAAGAGCATCAGCAGGGTAATTTACCAATCCCCCAATATGTTCCATTATAGCAATCGATGAGCAACGGTAAATATCAGCAGTTTCAGAATTTACACATTCACCAAATGCAGGCATCACTTCGCAACGACGAACTGTGGCATCTGAGTCAGATTGAGCCATTGATATAAACGAAAATAAAACTGTAGAGAGGGATAATAAATATTTCATGCAGCAATTTAAGAAATTTCGTGCTTGTTTTTTTGCATATATGCAATGAAACTGACAATAGCCGCAGCGGCGACAGCATAGTACACCCACATCGGAATAGGGACAGGGTCTCCAGCAGCATATGAGTGCAATCCACTGAGGTAGTAATTCACGCCGAAATAAGTCATTATGACGGACGAAAGACCAAATAAAGTAGCAAAATTGTACGCGAATATTGATTTTAGACCTGGTATCAGTCTCATATGCAAGATGAAAGCGTAAACGAGTATGGATACCAGTGCCCAAGTTTCTTTTGCATCCCAGCCCCAATATCTGCCCCAAGATTCATTGGCCCAAACGCCACCTAAATATGTTCCTACACTAAGAAGCACTATTCCTCCAGTTAATGTCATTTCGCTGATGTAAGTCATTTCCTTGATGATCTTGACAATCGTGGGTTTATTATTTGCACTAAGGACGACATACATCAATAAATTAATAAAACCTATAATAGCTCCCAGCATGAGAAAACCATACGAACCTGCGATAAGCGAAACGTGAATTGTAAGCCAGTAAGATTTAAGAACTGGAACTAGAGGTGTGATCTCAGGGTCGAGATAACTCAACATCGCAATTAGAAGAACGGCACCTCCAAGAACCATTGTAGCAGCCATAGCACCTAAAGACTTGCGAGTGAAGATCAAGCCAGCTAGGACTGAAGTCCAAGCAATATAAATCATGGATTCATATCCATTACTCCACGGAGCTCGTCCTGTTATATACCATCTTGCGCCTAGCCCAGAAGTATGGAAAAAGAAACCTATAGCTACAAGGGCAACCAATGCCGTCCTGAATTTCTTAGCATGTCCATCAGGAGAGAATACCGAGTAAAACAAAAGACCCAGGAACAACATGCCAAGCGAGAAATAGTAGAGTGCAAGTCGATTAAAGACGTTAGAATTATTTAGAGCGATTTCTGTAGTTACTCTCGATTTAGATGGGATAACTGCAGCTCCATGAAGTGTTTGGTATTGCTTGAGTTCCGAAACAATTTGATTACATAGCTCATAAATTTTAGAACCCGTATTAGAATCTCCGCGTTCTGACAATTGGATTGCATCATAAAGTGCTCTACGATACGTACTGAAGAACGACTCGGCTATTGGTGAAGTGAGGGCATCTGAATTCTCTTTACTGAACCTCTCACCTACCCAAGTATTATTCTTATCACCTTCTATCGGAATAACCTTGAAGAATGAACCAGAAAAAATCATCCCAACGATGTTTACTCTCTCATCTACTTTAATGAGCTGCTTGTCATAAGTTCCTCTCTCAACAGGGTTTTTAGCAGTTACTTCACGTATCTGTCCACTAAGTTTATACGAACCATCTTCGAAAAAGAAATCCTTATAGCTGGCTAAATTATCTGACGATACACCTATTATCTCAGCAATACCATCATGTTTACCAAAACCAACAATGGGCGCTGAATACCAGTTCTGAGCATCAGCATACATAGATAAAATAGTCGTACTTGCAGATACACCACCATAATTGGACTTTCCCGTTACCTTGCGCAGCAGCTCATTTGAAAGAGTCTGCATAGGTTTCATACGCCCCTTAAAATCTTGAACTATTACAGTATTAAAGAGCTCAGCATGATCATTGTCTACATAAAATAATTCAGGAATGATGGGTTTTATTGATTCCTGAGCGATAGAAGGCTGGGAGATAAAACTTGAAACACATATCAACGGCAGCAATATAAATTTTTTGTCTTGAAGTGTTTTTAATTTTTGTGAAAGTGTATAAAATCGAGTCTTTTTACTAAAGAACACTAAAACAAGGCCCAAAGTAAAAAATGCATAACTGAAATATGTAATCATAGTACCCCAGTAATCGTGGTTCACACTTAGGTATGTACCTAGTTCATCCTGATCAAATGAAGATTGAAAGAATCTAAAACCATCATGATCTAATACATGGTTCATATAAATTCTGTGATTTTCTCGAATTTGCTCTCTTTCGTCGATCAAAGTTACTTCACTCGCATAAGACTCAGGGCTGTCTGTCCCTGGGTATCTGTCCATAATAAATTCATTGAGATAAACACTGAATGGAAGTTGGATTCTTTTAGAGCCAAAACTGACAGAAAAATCCATCCCCTCAACGTTAAACACTTCTGCATGACCTTCTCCCCCATTTCGACCGAAGACATAGCGATCGAACTCCACCTCGTCAATCGTTACTTTTAAAGACACACCAATTGTAGAGCTATTCTCAAGCTTACGGCCTGTGCTGACCATCTTAAGCTCACCAGAGGATAGGAAATCACCGAAAACAAATCCTTTAACACCGTCATCATACAAAGATCTTAGCTTGAGTGGATAAACTTGCGTAGCAGAAAGCGCAGTCTGAGATTGGGTAAGCATCACCATCTCAGATAAGTTCGAACGAGATTTAAGGTATAGCTCGCCTTCTGAATAATAAATATTTATATCTGTTGGTGAATCTGAGAAATCTACTGCGGATGAATCTTCTAAGGATTGGCTGAAATCGAAGTTAAGCCCAAAAAGCGTCCTTCTTTCGCCCTCTGCGATATAGTATTCTTGTCTTGATCCACTGCCTCCATAAACAATTTTCAAAATAGGCTGGCCAGAAGACGACTGAGCAAGGACATTTGTCGGATTTGGCAATATATCTTGAACCTCAACTCTAATAGGACGTCCTGCAACATTGTACTTCTCGTCGAAGGCGTTACTTCCTATTGAAGAAAAGAGAACTGGCTCACTGAACTCATACATATTCCCATTAGCGGATGCTTGAAAATTTAAATATGTGTCCCGAGAAAGTATCGTATTTGAAGACTCACCTTCACGGATGTGCATGGTTCCTTCGTAGCTAAAATACCTTGTGATCCCAGCACCTACTAGGATCATCACCATTGACAAATGAAATATAACCAGCGCCCATCTTTTCTGTGCAATCATTTTATACTTCACCACATTTACTACAAGAGTAATGCAGAATAGTGTCAACAATACTTCAAACCACAGAGCTTGATAAACGAGTTTCATTGCAGAACTCGTCCCGAAATCGTTTTCTATAAAGGTTGCTACTCCTATAGCAACAGCAAAGACCAGGATATAAATGCCGGCAAAAGAAGTAGAAAAAAATCTTTTCAATTTAGTTTATTTTAATGTAACCGCATCCTCCATAAGTAGCTCATACTTATATCCCGCACCGAAATCTCTATTTGTTGATATCAACCCTTCAAATACTACTGCATGACCTACCGGCACGCTTACATTGGAGGTGATTACAAAGTCATAATCATCGGCTGAACCATCAACCAAATGAATCCAATTCCTGTCCATTATCGCATCGTTAACTTTCACAATTTGACCTTGTACTTTAACCTTCCTACCTGTAAAATCCATCGGGTTAGAAACAATATCAGCGATGGTCACGACACCGTCAATCTTTGATTTTATAGCAGTTAAACCGTTAGCTTTCTCAATGAAGGAGACCAAATAGATTTGATCAAATATTCTACTAAACTCCTTGCTTTCGAAATCCTTCTTTAGCAATCTACCCGTGTATACATATTCCTCGCCCTCGATAAAATCATTCTTCAGAGTGGCTATCCAGTATGGTTCTCCAACGCTTAAACCGTCTCCTTCGCCTTCTACCTTTAGATAAGAATACTTTGGGGTTTGTAGCACTTCTAAAGCTATTACTTTATACGATTCACTCTTTAAAGATTCGCTTTTAGAAGATTCTGCAGATTTATACCCTGTGAAAATTCCCGTCGTTGAAGAATTTCTTTCTTTCGCCTCGATGACTTTTCCATCATCACCACAACCGTACAAGATTAATATGCTTATTGCAAGCAATTTAACACAAACAAGAGTTGACTTTATCATTTTTAAAAGTGCTGAATGATTTTGAGTGTAAATCTATGAAACAGTATGCCACTTCTTGTTGAAAAATCAGATAAAGCACTAAGAAATAAACCATCTTTAACAGAGTCGTCAAAATCAAAGCCTAAGTAAAGAATCAAAGTCACATCATAAATATATTTCCTAATCTATCTGTAATTCATATTTCACACCTCTTTCTGCCAGCCCATCAAGGATAAACTTCACACACGCATGATTCTTACCGATAAACTCCGGAACAATAATCCCTTTTTCATTGTATAGTCCTTCAGCGAGCATCCTGATGGCCATAGTGGCAGTGTAACCAGTCGTACGCGCCATACTGTGAATCTTTGTTTCAGGGCAATACTCGTCAAACAGGGTGTACGTATGTCGCACCTTCTTTCCATCATGGTCACCTGCTACTTCTATGCGCATGATTGTGTAATCAACTTCTTCGGGCTTAAGTTCCCATTGCGGGAACAGGAGCTTCGCAGTAAGGTCAATGGGACGAACCTCTACCCCGTTAACTTCTGTGGGTTCAGCGCTGAAAAACCCAGCTTCTCGCATAATCTCCATCAACTTGATGTGACCTGGGTAACGTAGTGTTTTTTCTTTAATGTTGGGGATGTGAGGCATGGTCTTGGCAAGCGATCTGATTCCATCGCTGTTAAAAGTCTCAAGCGTGCCAACCTTATCGAAATGAAGCAATTCCGGCTCAGACAAAGCGGGCATTGTCACAAGCTTGCCATTCTCAATATAACGCGCGGGACGGGTATATTCTTCAATGACATCGATGGGTGAAAAAACGGCTTTATATTCGTATGGGAGCTCTCTTACCTTTGGGAGGCCTCCTACATAAATTAAAATAGAGTCGGTTTTATCTAAGATAGAATCAACATATCCTGGAAGGATATTACTCATCCCTGGGGCCACACCGCAATCCACAATCGCTGTCACGCCATTTTCTTTTGCAAGCCCGTCTAATTCTAACGCATCTTCAGGAAAAAAGGAGATGTCTACCACGTTTTTACCTGCCCTTAATATACGTTCTGTCGTTCTGTATCCCATAAATCCAGGTACGGCATTCAAAACCAAATCATGATTTTTCAGCACCTCTATAAGTGCAGCCTCATTGTCTAAATCCATCTCGACAGTCGCAATATTGTCGTTCTTAAATTTATCTAAATTCTTTCGACTGATATCCGCTACAGTTACTTTAAACTCTGAACCCTTCGCAAGATCTAAAGCCATGGGCGCACCGACAAGACCTGCTCCTAAAACGATTACTTTCATGTTCGCGAAATTATAAAATTTGTGCTCTCTATTTAGTTAACTCTAATAAATGATTCTCCGATTTTCACTTCTTCTATCTCTTCTTTATCCATTCTTTGCTTGCGAAACTTTCCTGAGTGATACATCTCTGCTTGGTTGTCATAGTAAGGGCTGAAAACATTGCCTGATTGGCCTGTCGGGATGACACTTTCGGAAGCGTCTACATCAGAGAAATCTATTGAGACACGCATCGCTGGACCTGAAAAAACTTTAAAATCAACTGTATCTGTCAACTTAAATTCATATTTACAAAGGGCGTCTTTTGCAGAAGGGACATCATACCTCCCCACGTTAAAGAAATCAGCTAACATCTCGACTTCCCCCATAGCGTGTTCATGGGTGAGGTGATGCACTTTCCCATATTGCCAGTTTAATGGATCGGGACCCCTTTGGGCTAAAATCTCATCTATGGCTTTGTGGAAAGCTCTCTTAATTATATCGGACGCTGATTCTACATCATCAGTACCCTGATCATCCCACCATGGTGAATCACCATTCTGAAGAATCAATGGTAATGTGTTCTCACAAACAATGGTCCCCCTGAAAGTTAGATATTTCTCCTCCCCTAATTCATCTTTAAAAACATCCTTAATTATAGCATGCATCCATCTGTAATAAATAGTAGGTTCAATCTCCTCGATTTCGTGAGTTCCTCTCCAGTTCTTCATTTTATTGAAATATTCTGCATACATCTCTTCGAACTCATTATCCGATGCGTACTTGCACATCATCCTACAGTTACTTTTATAAACCGGAGAATGTGTGGCCATTTGCATCGCCTGAGCGTCTTTCATCGTCCAATCAGATTTATCGTTAGAAAGCGCTTTCATGATTGATGCCCCCCTAGTATTTCCTCCGTAGTAATATCCAGGATAATGTACTCCTTCTACCTCCTCCGGAGAATTATTTGTAGAGTAGATATAACCCCTGTCAGGATTTACTGTTTGGGGGTTTTTTGAGAAATCATACCAACCAAGTATATCGCTTTCTGCAAGTGATCCATTTTGTATAGATTTTGAATCTGCTGAAGTAGATCTTATCGGCAATTTCGCAGCAGCCCACCATGCTATATTACCCTCAATATCTCCATACATAATATTCAATCCTGGAGCGTGAACTAAAGAAGCTGCATGTTGAATTTCTTCAATACTATTTGCTCTGGACAATGCATAGAAGGCTTCCTGTATTAAATTCTCGGGATACTGCATATAGGTCCACCACATAGAAACGCTATCTTCAATCAGAGGCCCATGAATTGTACTTCGAATCTCGAACTCAACATCTTCCCCCCCGGTTACTCGAATTATCTCATTAGAAACGTCCAAATCATACAGATTACCATCGTACAGATATTGATCTCCTATAATAGTCTCCTTGTACAAATCCACATCATCATTCACAAACATCGTTATCCCCCAGGCTCTCTCCCTTGTATGTCCTAACGGTGGAAATGGTACTCCAGCTATATGATTCCCATAATATTCTAAATCAGGTGTATGTAGATGTGCTTCATACCAAACAGATGGCGATGAGTACTTCATATGCGTATCATTACAAAATAAAACTTCTCCTGATTTTGTCTTTGATCCGGATATAACCCAAGCATTCGAACCTATAAATTGGGATACCGGCAAATTCTCATCGAGGCGATTTGCCAAATCGGAGAAAGCTGTGATATCGACAGAAGCGTTTTGAGTTGAGATTTTCGTGAAACCCTTCACTCCGACTGCTACATCTGCTAAGTAAGTCGAATCGAAATTGGTTTTTATCCAATCCACTATAGGCTCCGTTTTAATGTGAATTGCAAAACTATAAGCCATAAATCCAGCCGTTTTGTACATATCCACAACTTCAAACTCCTGAGGAATAGCACCTAAAATCTTATATTCAATCGGATATTTCTCTTCTTCAATAAATGTATTTATTCCTGCCAAATAAGCAAGAGCAGCAGACTTTGTCTTCTCAGAAGAAGTCTTTTCAAACTCAGAAGCATCTTTTATTGCGGCCTTCCTCATACCTAGGGTTCTTAAATACTTGTCGTTTTCAATCATGTCCTCTCCAAAGATCTCAGAAAGTTCACCCCCACCCGCACGACGGAGTAAATCCATCTGCCACAATCTCTCTGAAGCATGAACATATCCGAGCGCAAACATAGCGTCTGTTTCTGACTCAGCATAAATATGCGGTACGGCCATATCATCGAAAACGATTCTGACATCACTGCTGATGCCAGATGAAGAAATTTCAAAATTGTAATCTGTTGCAGATGTCTGCATAAAAAGATAAAGTGACACACTCAGAACAATAAAAACAGAAGTGATCACATATAAAAATATCTTCATTTTTTTCATGTGGTAAACTTAGCAAATCAAGTACAAGCAACTCGTAATTCTAGAGAACTTAAATTTCTAAAGTTTACGTATAAATTTTCTTATAAATTCTTATTTCAAATTACCATAGGAACTTCAATCAATAATATCCTAGATTTTTTTTCAACTGATATCGAAATCGAATCTGTATCCCAAATCCCAAACCCATCTCGCTTTTCTAACTTCTGCCCCTCAACAGTAGCAGCTCCATCTATCATGAAAGCATAGACCCCATTTTTGCTAGAATTTAATTTGTAGTCAATGGTTTTTTGCTCACTGAACTCACCCATACTGAACCAAGAATTCTGATGTATCCAAACACCTTGAGCTTCTTCATTAGGAGAAAGGATATGATAAAATTCATTCTTCACTTCAAGGTCTCTAATTGGCAATTGATCATACCGAGGTGTTACATTCTTTTTATTGGGAAAAAGCCAAATTTGAAGAAGCTTAACATCCAATTCTGTGTCTGCATTAAACTCACTATGCAAAATGCCTGTACCAGCACTCATTACCTGTATATCACCACTTTTAATGACAGTACCATTTCCCATATTATCCTTGTGCTCCAGATCACCCTCTAATGGGATGGTAATGATTTCCATGTTGTCATGCGGATGAGTACTGAAACCTTTTCCCCCAGCAATAGTGTCATCGTTGAGAACTCTTAACACTCCAAAATGCATCCTTTCTGGATTGTGATAATTTGCAAAACTAAACGTATGATTTGCCTTCAGCCAACCATGATCTGCTGAGCCTCTTGTATTCGCTTTATGTAAGACTGTATTCATGGTCTTGATTTCATTATTAGGAACATGACTGTATCCGATATTTTCTCTTAGCTTGTCATAAGTAGACTCCGTGTCCTGTGAGATTCCCTTGTTAATAAATGGCGCGGCAAAAAAAGCGGCAACAGATACCAATGCGCTTTTAATAAATTTCACTCTATTCATAGATGCAATTTAAATAAATTCATACTACATTTAGAAAGTACCTGTTAACATTTTATAATATGATGAAAAACATTCTACAACTCTCGACATTGATCCTCTTCGCAATGAATGGAGGGGTAGGCTTCGCACAGTCACTTTGTGAATTAGAACCTGATCCTGGACCTTGTGAAGCTGCAATATCTGCCTATTATTTCAATCAGGAAACACAATCTTGTGCTGAGTTTACATACGGTGGCTGTGCTGGTGTTGTACCCTTTTGGACTTTAGAAGAATGTGAATCCGAATGCGAATCCGATGGATTTAACCCAAGTGATCTTTGTGACTCGATCATTGTCGCTTTAAGTTCAGTAATTCAACCTGAATTGGGAAGCGTGGGTATCATCACGATCTCAATGTCTACAATATTTACAACCAGCTATACATTTCCGTATGCTGGATTTCAATTGATGGACGATGATGGTCTGATTCTCGCTTCCGAAGAATTGAGTTCTGCTCCAAATGTATACGGCATAGGGCCCTATATGAATGAAACACGTTATCTGATTTTACCTTTATCTCTTCCATCTCCTTTTTCAGGACAACTCAATCTTGTGAATAGTTTTTTTGCAGGTTTTCCTGAAGTGGCGTGCAGCTATCCTTTCACTTGGTCCGATCCTTCAACCTCTGTAGTTGATTTGAATAATAATGGTGGCAATTCTAATCCAGAAATAGAAATTTGGTATGACTTAAAATGCAAAGCAACTCCGAGTAAAATATTTTTCATTTAAGTGTTTTATTTGAGCCGTAAATATAAGTGTGACACTCTTGATAATTTTTCTGATGATAATAATAAAAACTAAACCCAAAATATAAAAGAGAGTGAGCATGAGAACACTTCTATACCGTCCTTTATTCAAAGACAAACGACACACTTCCTGACTTTCCGTCTTGATTAATAACGAGCACTTGGTAGTTTCCGTTTGACAAATTCCCTCTATATACTATGGCTTTCTCTTGCATAATCTGCACTTCAGGCATAACTTTTCTTCCAGCAGAATCAAACATCCTAACTTGAATACCGTCACTTGAAAGTGTTCCAAACTCTATCGTTACATCACCAATTGCAGGATTGGGAAAAGAATGCAGGGTCGAGACTTGTAGAGGTATAGTGTTGAGGTTCAGTGGGGCATCCTCGCATAAAGTTTGGCTCCCCACTTTTACGAAAAGATCGTCGAAGTATGAATCATTATCTGTTCCTTCATTGCGGGTACCTTTGAGTTCGCATCTTATAATGCGAGTTAAAGCTGGCACTTCAAGATTGTCCCCCACGAGAGTCCAACTTGTATAGGGGCCCTCATAGTAATCCGTACTGCCTATTTCAACACCGCTTAAGGTTAAAAATCGCAAACGCATCTCAGGGAGATCAGCTCCGCTCCAGTCTGACATCATCGCCCCGAAGCTTACCTCTAGAACTCCCAAATCAATAGAATCTGAATATGAGGTTACATCAATGTCTTGGTGCATGATGGCTACTGCACTTTCTGTACACAGCCCTCCCACACAGAAATAATATTCTCCAGAATGTGGATTTGTTCCGGCACAATCCCCTGCAAGCATCGCTTCACAAACGCCTTGGTCTATCACCCACACACTCATCCCCTGCTCTGCTCCAGGGTTTTCGAGCAAATTCTCACTCATCGAAGATTCTCCTGTGGAAAAAGCTGCTTCATCACTCCATTCACTCCAATTTAGCTCCTTATCCCTATACCTCACCCTCCACCACAATTCTGTGTTCTCTGGCATACCCGCTATATACTCTTCTGTAATAAGCTCCCCATCTTGAGTGTCTACATTAAAATAAATGTTTTCAAATTGTTCCCAAACCTCACCAAGGGGGTCGCTATACTCTCCTGAAGTTTCAGTCACCTGCCAATGCGACGCTCCATGCATCTCTTCTATTTCGAAAGATGATCCTCGGAGTATAACACACTCAGGAGACACCTGAATATCAACGGGATAAATCGTTGTGGGAGTTGTGATTATATAATCTGTTTTACTCACTGAAAAGCTATCGGTTAATGCGTTATCTAAAGCTACATTTCCATCTCCTCTACTTAACCTCTTCACAGAAAACTTGGGTTCATCCCCTGCCTCTACTTCCACAAGTACAAATCCCCAATCATCTACAGACACGGAGAATTCATCGTAATCTACTTGAGGCCATTCTCCCCAATAATCTATTGCGCCACCAGCAGTAGCCACATTAATCATGACATGCTTATGATCTCTGGACTGACCTCTTGAATACCCGTGGGTATGACCAAAAAAGTGTATGCTCGGTTTCCCACAAGCTTCGGAAAAAGCTTCCATTTTCGAAACAACACTTCCAGTAAAATCGCTCTCCCCAGGCGTCCAAAGCTCCGATTTATAGGGATGATGTACCTCAGCAAACACAAAGTCTATAGAATCTGTTTGACAAGTATTTTCTAAAACACCCTCTAACCAATCTAACTGAACGTCCCCATCGTAAGGTCCGTTTGAATCCAGGCCTATAAACCTCACATTTCCATAATCCTTCCACCACCAATGCTCTTCATATCCATCCGTTCCATTCTGAGGCAGATGGAAGTACTGGAAGTAGTACTGAGTGTTCGATTCATGGTTCCCTAAAACAGGATATACGGGTACTTTGCCGAAAAGGTCCGTAGAATACTGAAAAAAATCCTCCTCCCATTGATCATATGAATTTCCTGAATCCACAAGGTCACCTGGAATCAAAACAAGCGCTAAATCCTCTGATGCTACACCTGTAAGATTCTGTTCTAAATAATCTAAAACTCCATCGTGTATTACCTCATCATACTTAAGCGGGTCAGCACTGCTTTTCTGCATATCGCTCATCGCAACAAATCTAAAGGATTGCTCATCTGACGCAAAAGGCGGGGTTTTAAATGACTGAACCTGAGAACTTGCCTGCCCTGTTACAGCTTGATAGTAATAGGTTGTAAACCTTTCTAACCCCGCAATCTGAACCTCGTGCATCATGGAAGACCCTACGGAGCTAAATGAATTTCCCGTGGCAGTGTTACCTAAACTTGCATCAGTTCCCCATAAAACTATGGACTCATCTCCTACTGATGTCTCCCACATAATCCTAATCGAATTCGGTGTGGCATCTTGAAGGTAAGGCTGGACAACGAAGGTTTGAGCTTGAGTTGAAATTACCATCATTGAAGTGGCAACGGAAAATAGTACGTTAAGAATCTGTTTCATGGTCCCCCAAATATAAATTCTAAATCGTTAAAGCAGTAATCTTAATAAAACAGTAAATATGCTTTTTTTCAAGCTACACCGCCACTACAAGATCAGTTTCTTAACCAATCTACAAGCACCTCCCTTTGCACCTCATTTAACCTCGAATCTTTGTGAATGATCTTATAGGTTAAAATCGGCATCCACTTCTTCTCTATCATATCCGCACTTTTAACTTTTAAAGTATCCCCTTGATCGGGAGTGTAACTATCCCATTCGGAAAAATTTAATTTCTCTCTACCATGATCTATATGCCCCTTTAACCACCAACTCACGGGTGCTATATTACTGTACCAAGGGTAAGTTGTCAGGTTAGAATGACAATCGTAGCAAGATGTTTGTATTAATTCTACCACCTCCTTTGGAGCTTGTTCGATCATTAAAAAGTCAGATTCCGGATTAATTTCAATCGGAGATTTATCAATCACTTTAAACTGAATAAGTGCAAATACAGCTAGAAAAGCAATCAGTAAATTGAGTTTGTTAAATTTTTGAATCATTTAAATCTCTGATGTTTTTTTTATGTGCCGTGAAGATAGTTCAGCAGCTACTATTCGCTAATTATACAATTACATATTTAACGATCATAATGAAATGGAACAAGCTACCGGCCATCACGAACAAATGCCATACAAAGTGCAAATACTTTATCCGTGTATCCAACAAGTAAAACACGATTCCAGCTGTATAGGAGATCCCTCCTGCAAGTAAAAGCGTCAAAGCAGGACTGGAAATAGCGTCAACAAGATACTGCCATCTGATTACAATCATCCATCCCATCACCGCATACATCAACGTTGAGATCAAGTTATACTTTCCTGTATAGAAGACTTTAATGACAATGCCTATGCCTGCAAAAGCCCATTGTATTGCGAAAAGAGACCACCCCGTCGTCCCGCCTATAGAGACCAAGAGAACAGGGGTATAACTGCCGGCAATAAGAAGATAGATTCCACAATGATCAAGAAAATGAAACACATTCTTCGCCTTGCCGTGTCTCAATCCATGATAGAACGTCGAAAAAGTATACAGTGAAACCAGACTCAAACCATAGACGATCGCACTGAAGAGGGTGAAACTCTGGGCAGAAGAATTCCCAAGAATTACTAGTATCACGAAACCCACTATTGCAGCCAGAGCTGTAATTCCATGAGAGATGGCATTGAACCATTCTTCAGTATCTGTCTGATGTGCTTGATTCATTCTGCCTAGTTTTATCTTGAAGAACAATGAAAATTGGGGAAGATCCTTTCCCAGTGAAAATATTGAAGTCTTGTCTATAGAGATTGATTTACAGGGTTACTCCGTAAAAAATATTTTTTCCGTCGTCCCGTCTGAAAAGATGTAAAACAGCATCTGATTTTTCACCACACTGGTCTCTCGACCTAGGATGTCAACGACCTTCAGGAGTGTCCTAGCGTGATCGATTTCAACAACATCGTTAACTGAAGAATCTAAGTTACCGTTGATATCAAATCGCATAAAGAATTTCCATACTTCAATACTGGCATTTATATCCATATTCCCCCAAGCTCCAGGCCAATCATGTCCACCTCCTGTTACTTTAATATGCTCGGTTGTGACGCCGTTATCGCCTGAATCCCAAACGTAATGTTCCGCCGTAGATCCATCACTAGAGTCTACGTCTTCAAACGAAGTGACAACTGCTTCTGTATCACAGTTGTTGTGATTTATCCAGTAATCTAGAACATCAGGTATAGATTCCGACCAGCCAGCACCTCCTTCGTAAGAAACCGTTCCATCAGTCGTGCCATGGATTTGTAAAACTGGAGTGGGGTGATCTGGATTGCACTCGTTATACGTGGTTGGTGTCATCGAGCCCGTTACAGAAGCTATAGCGGCGATTTTGGAACTGATTTGGCATGCAAGAAGGAAGCTCATATACCCTCCGTTAGACATGCCAGTACTGTAGACTCTGTCAGGATTGATGCTGTAGTTGCTGGAGATTTCATCAATCAAAGCGTCAAAGAACCCCACGTCATCGGTTGTACTTCCAGAAGTAAAACCTCCAACATTCCAGTGCGAAGCTCCTGCAGCAGTAAGCGTACCCTGAGGATACACAACAATGAAGTTCGCTGTGTCAGCAATAGAGTTAAATCCAGTATATAGCAAATTAAAATCGTTGTTAGAAGTGAACCCGTGAAGGCTGAACATGAGAGGTACTGGAGTATCCGCGCTGTAACCAGGTGGAATATGAATAACAAATTCACGGGTGAGACCATCATGATCTAAAGTCTCATACAAAGTTTCTTGAGAGAAGGTAAATAGTGGGGAGAAAAGGAGGAGTAATAGAGTGTATTTCATAAAGCGTATAAAGGTAGAAAATTAAAACCTCAATTATATAATAATTAGAAATCAGCAGGTGCCTTACTTTAAATAATCCTCACTCCCTAATTAAATACAAACGTTGATGCATTTTTTGTGATGAGGATTCTTTGCGTGACACCATCACTCGTTATTTCGATAAACTTGACGCCATATCCGTGACGGTCTTCTTCTCTATTCAAGAATATTTTGAATTCGATGTCCTGGTATTGGTATGTATAATAAGGATCAAAGGTTAATGCTCCTGAATTGCTGGGATATGACGCCTCAGATTTGTAGATTAATTCTACCAATTCACCACCGATGTTAACACGTCCATTGACGAATAAAACCCCTCCATAACCTTCTATGTACCATCCTTCACCTAGAAACTGAACCTCATAATTCTGAAAATCATTGACCATAATCACCTCTGAACGTTCAATCATTGATTCAGAAAAAGGCAAGAGGATATCCGAAAACAAACTCGGAGCAAAGGTGTTTTCTTGAGCGACCCACCCTTCAGTAATTTTTTCAGGATAACACTCACAGCACTCTTGGGCTGGTCTTAGGCACTGAACCTTCAGCCACAATTCATTGTTCTCATTGTACTGCCAATCAATTGCATTGAAATAAAACGGGGGGTCTAGAGTGTCTGCATTTAAAATTTCTGTTGATGACAACTTGTTTTCAGGAGAAGACATCAAGACGGACTCAGCATTCAGCAATTTGGTCCCTTGACCGAATAAAAACAAAGGCATACAAGCAAATAGCAACAACAATATATTTCTCATGCGACAAACGTATAAATAAAAAGCACAACCTCAATAAAATACGATATAGTAATCATTAAACATTGTTACTTTGCTGTATGAATTACAAATATTATCAGGTTGATGCTTTTAGCGACAAGGTGTTTGGAGGTAATCCTGCTTGTATAGTGCCTCTTCAAAACTGGCTGTCAGACGATCTGCTTTTAAAGATTGCCCAAGAAAACGCGGTTGCTGAAACTGCTTTTTTCATTAACAATGGTAAGAATGTTGATCTGAGGTGGTTTACACCAGATCTTGAAATAGATCTATGTGGACATGCCACCCTAGCTGCTGCTCATATATTAAAATCCATCTTACACTATCCACTCGATGAGATTGTATTTAAAACCCTTAGTGGAGTGCTTAGAGTCACTTATCAAGATGGATTGTATTATTTAAATCTTCCTTCAAGAGCTCCTATCTCCGCGGAACTCCCTGAAGAGATTAAATCAGCGTTAAATATACAACCACAAGAAGTCTATAAAGCCAGAGATTATATGCTGGTCTACAGAAATAAACAGGAGATAAAAGACATACAAATTAACAGACAATATTTTGACCAAATAAACTTGGGATGTGGAGGCGTAATTGTAACGGCTCCGGGAAATACATATGATTTCGTGTCACGGTATTTTACGCCACAAGCAACAATATTAGAAGATCCCGTAACAGGGTCTGCACATTGCACATTAATCCCTTTTTGGTCAACTCGACTTTCAAAGAAAAATCTACAGACTATACAACTATCTAAAAGAAGTGGGGAATTGTCTTGTAGGGACAATTCTGACCGAGTAATTGTTGGTGGCCAAGCAACGACATATTCTAGTGGAGAGTTTTTTTTCTAAAGAGAATTTATTTACCTGAACCATTCTATTTTTTCATCAATGTCTTTTCTCCTGACATTTCTTTTGGGTTTTGAATCACGCACTCCGAGGTAGAACAGACCCAGGCATCTTTCATTCTTTTTAAGCGATAAAAAATTATTGAGTTGATCTACATACTTCGGAGTACTCCAATAACCACCTATGTTACTGTCAACACATGAAATCCATATATTTTGGACTGACATGGCTGTTGCAGCGATCTCTTCCCATTCTGGAACAATGTTTTGAAGGTTTCTATGCATACAAACACAAATTATGTGGCTTGACTGATTGAAATTATATTCTAATTGTGCTTTTTTCTCCACCGTAAAATCATCATTTAATTTTGAGATTTCAGACATTAATTTCATTTTAGAAGATTTGCTGAAGATTTTAAAAAGCCAGGGTTGAGTCAGCCTATGGGTTGGCGCATGATTTGCATTTTTAAGAATTTGTAGTACGATGTCATCCTCGATTTCACACCCATTAAAATCGAGTGGATACACCGAATGACGTGATTGAATAATTCTAGATACCTCTTTGTTGATCATAGACTTGCTTTTACTGTCATCCACAACTATAACCTAGTGTATCATAAGTTTAATGCGAGCGTTATCTAACTGTAGAAAATAGTTGCCGCTTTCGATTTTCGAAACATCAATTTCATCTACACGACTCACCTCTTGCGTAAGTATTTGTTTTCCTAAAAGTGAGTATAAAGTAACCAAACCGCCCTTTTCTGATTCAATCGTAAATATGTCAGTAGCGGGGTTTGGATATGCATTAATTGAAGACGTTATTATGGTTGTACCGTCAATTGAGACATTATCACAGCTTGGATTTCCGACACCTGATGTTGAGAGTGATATGGCGTAATCATAAAGTTCATCTACGACATACAGAAGTTCACCCTCACCATTGCTTAGAACAACAATCCCGATTTGATTTACTGGGTTTATATACAACTCTGCTGTCGCCCCACTTTCACCTCCATTATGTCCCCAGAGATCTATAACTCCACCTCCTGAGAGATAGATTTCTTCTGTGTACCAGTTTAATCCTTGTGTATTGTCAATGTTAGGTATTTGAAATGTCAACATTTCATCCACGGAAGCACCGCTTAAAAGCTGGTTACTATTGAACAATCCATTTTGTAAATACGCAATCATGAAATTTGCCAAATCAAGAACATTTGACCTAAGAAGACCGCTAGGATAATCCGCAAATCCATAGTGTGCGAATGGACTGAACTGCCCTCCTTGCCAATCATATGGACGCGCCACGTTAAGAGTGTCGAAGTCCGATAAATACCATGACGTATTTTCCATACATAGTGCATCAAAAACCTCTGTATTGCTATACTCACTAAATAATTCCTGCGAGATAATCTCAACTAAATACCCAGCCAGGTCAGTAGCCATATTTGAATAATCGAACGCCGATCCAGGGATATCGTTATTGAAATTATTCTGAGGGTCATAATCTACACCAGATGTAGAAAAGTACCCTTCCATACAATCTGCAAGGGAAATTGTAGGGTCATCCATGCTATAATAGTTGTCAATCGCTGACCAATTATCAGATATCGATGATGTATGGGTCATGAGCATCCGAAAAGTGATGCTGTTGTCTGGATAATTGGGGCTAGAAACGCTGAACGGAAGATAGTTATTGATGTCATCGTCCAGATCTATTTGGCCATCCTCAAACAGCTGCATCAGTGCTGTTCCTGTAAACAACTTTGATACAGATGCCATTAAAAAAGCAGTATTATCAGAAACAGGTATGCTATTTTCTATGTCCGCCATCCCATACGATTCAACCCAAACTATTTCTCCTTCTTTTACAATTAATGTTGACATCCCGGGAAGATTTTCATAGTCCATTTCGTCAAGAATAAATGCATCAACCTCCAGGCTAGGATTTGGGTTCTGCGCGTAGAAAATTGTTGGAGAAAACAGGAGTATAAAACTCAAATTTTTAAGATTCATCATTGTTTTGGTTCAATTATCGTATTACAAGGTCACATTATAAGCAAAAATATCAAGCATATTGATCAATAACAGAATGACAAACACTTGTGGTGGAGAAACAAGGGTGGTGCGACTTTCTCGCAATAAGATCTTTAATCACATGTCATTCAGAGCATTCATAGCTGCCGTCGCATCTCCAAAAATCTGCGTCAACCAAATCTTTCCATCAGCGTCGAAATCCCAAGATTCGTAGTAAGACAGCTTCACTGATTTACGTTCAGTACTATCCGTTGCCGGGCGCACTAAGTCCCAATCGAAGTAGACTCGAACTGAGCCATCTGGCTTCTTTGTATCTGCATCTACACCTGGCAGCAGCTGAAAATCATTCGTCGCAAGGTCAAAATCGTATGTTTTCCAGGCTGCCTCCCATCCTTTCATTTGATCCTCAATGGTGGTGGGTTCTATCTTGCCGAATGTTGTCGGACGCCATCGGGCGCTGTCGGCAAAATGGGACCGAACCCCATCGAGATCTTCATTATCGAAATCTCGGATGAGGGCCATGGCAGTCTCAGAATTCTTTGCAAATAGGGCATTAACTTCACCCATACTTCCATCATCTGAAGGAGTTGTACAGGCCAACATTAGCATGGCAGGCAACAGGAAATAGTACTGATTCATGTTATTTTGATGTTTTATAGTTGTATTCATCTCAAATTTAAGTCATGAGTGTAGCCAAACCATAGATATTTGACATCGATTTAGAGAGAAACATCATGACAGATAATGAAGATAGGTGAGCTGGGCGGTTCTTTTTATCTTAACGCCAAAGAAAAACTGGGAACATCAACAACGTAAAAAAAATAGGATTCTGGGGGTGTACAGCACTCGTTGTAGGGAACATGATCGGTTCAGGAATCTTTATGTTGCCTGCCGCACTCGCCGCTTTCGGGGGGATCAGTATCGTGGGATGGCTTTGCGCGTCTTTGGGTGCCGTTTTACTGGCCGTCGTTTTTGGGTATCTAGGGAAGCTTGCGCCCGATGCAAATGGTGGGCCCTTTGCATACACAAAATTGGGCATGGGCGACTTCTCTGCTTATTTGGTGGCGTGGGGATATTGGGTTTCGATTTGGTGCGCAAACGCAGCGATTACCGTATCGGCAGTGGGATATCTAACTGTGTTTTTTCCTGTCTTGGGGGAATCTGCCCTCGCTGCTATCGCTACAGGGTTGGCAATTATTTGGTTTTTTACTTGGATTAATTCTAAGGAAATTAAAACGGTTGCTTTAGTCCAAATCATAACTACCATTTTTAAACTAGCGCCAATTGTACTTATCGGGATTTGGGGGATGTTCTATCTTCAATTGGAAAACTTCACCCCGTTTAATCTGACTGGAGAGAGTGATTTATCTGTGATTACAACGACAACCGTCCTGACGTTTTTTGCGTTTTTAGGAATGGAGAGTGCCACCATCCCGAGCGGCAGTGTGCAAGATGCTGCGAGTACCGTCAAAAAAGCGACGATTTTCGGGACGATTGCCACCGTATTTATTTACATCATCAGCTCAGTATCAATTATGGGTATTATCCCCGCTGAAGTACTTGCTCAATCGAGTGCTCCGTTTGCGGATGTCGCAGAGATCTTTTGGGGAGGAGCCGCCAAGTATATCGTGGCAGCGGGAGCTGTACTCGCCACCATGGGAGCTCTCAATGGCTGGATCCTCATGCAAGGTGCTATCCCTATGTCTGCAGCTCAAGCTGGATTGTTTTCGAAGACATTTGGAAAGGTAAATAAATCTCATTCTCCGATTTACGGAATTGTCATCTCGAGTTTTATTGTGTCCATTTTCATGCTTTTCAACTACTCGAACAGTCTCGTTGAAACATTCTCCTACATGATGCAATTGACGACCCTAGCAGTTACAATCCCATTCCTTTTTTCAATCACAAGCTTTGTCATCATTCTGAAGAAATCTCATTCTCGATATTATCAAAAGCTGACGGTGGCCATTTGTGCGTTTGCCTTTGTCGTTTGGATTATGGTAGGATGCGGATCAGAAGTGCTAATTTCGGGGTTGAGCTTGTTTTTACTAGGAATACCATTCTACTTTTGGATTACAAGAGAAAAAGCTGAATAACATGGAGAAGTTTTTTGTTGATCCTGATATTACACAAGCAGAAACACTGCCACCTAGATTTTATAAAAGTCAGGAGATATTTGAGAAGTTAAAGGAAACGGTTTTTTTAAAGACTTGGCAATGGATTGGAGATTCTGCGAGCACCGTTCCACTAGCTGAGACGGTTCACCCTTTCGTAATGTTGCCGGATTTTTTAAGCGAGCCCTTACTCCTCGTGCGAGATAAAGACAGTGAAGTAAAATGCCTAAGCAACGTATGTACACATCGAGGAAATCTTGTGGCGACTAACCCAGGGAAAGCGAACGGATTGACGTGCATGTATCACGGGCGACAATTCGATTTGGCTGGAAATTTTAAACACATGCCAGAGTTCTCTCAGGCAAAAAACTTCCCCCGCGCGTGTGAGGGATTGCGGGCGTTCTCGATAAAAGATTTGTGTGGACATTTATTCGTCTCCCTAGATCCTTCTTTCGACTTCTCAGAAGTACTCGAAAAGATGAACAAGCGCATCGGGCATCTTCCTCTAGAATCGTTCAAACGAAATGACGTACTCTGCAAAGAATACATCGTAAACAGCCATTGGGCGCTGTATTGTGACAACTACCTAGAAGGCTTTCATATCCCGTTCGTGCACGCAGATCTCAACAGTGTTCTAGACTACGGAAACTACAAAACGGAGCTCTACCCCCACATGAATCTGCAGATCGGATACACAGATGGTGGCACAGAAATCTTCGATCTCCCAGAAGAACATCCAGACCACGGAAAGGAAGTCGCGGCATATTACTACTGGATTTTCCCCAACATGATGTTCAACTTCTACCCTTGGGGACTCTCTATCAACATCGTGAAACCTTTGAGCTTAAATAAAACCAAAGTGAGTTTTATCACCTACGTTTACGACGAGACGAAGCTCGATTTGGGAGCTGGATCTCTTTTAGATAAAGTCGAGAGGGAAGATGAATTCGTCGTGGAAAGTGTACATCAAGGTCTTCAATCGAGGTTCTATACCGCGGGTCGCTTCTCTCCCACAAAGGAACAAGGGGTCCACCATTTCCATGGCTTGCTCGCGAAGTATATGAATCAATCAGAAAGCCATGAAACAGACATATAAAATAGATGGAATGACTTGCAACAATTGCAAAGCATCCGTAGAGAAATATGTAAACGACCTGACCGACATCTCACATGTGACCATTGACCTTGCGAAAGGGGAAGCAGAAGTTACAATGGAAAGACATCTGACAGCGGATGTTCTGCAAAATGCATTGCCAGAAAAATATACCGTGTCAGAAAAGGACAGTGGTAACGTTAGCGCCTCATCAATCTCATCTACAAAGACTTCAGAGAAAACGAAACTTCAGCAATTAAAACCGCTGTTGCTGATCCTCTTTTACATCACATCAGCTGGCGTCTTACTCCATTACATGGACTGGTCTTGGAAAGAATTTATGCTGGATTTCATGGGGCTGTTTTACATCGTATTTAGCTTCTTTAAAATGTTGGATTTAAAAGGATTCCCCGAATCTTTTAAAATGTACGACCCATTGGCCAAGCGTCTCCCCATTTATGGATGGATTTATCCGTTTCTAGAAACTGTTTTGGGAATCATGTTCCTGATGCGTTTTCAAGTGTACATTGCTATAATCATGACACTTGTTGTTTTAGGAATTACAACCGTCGGAGTCACAAAAACATTGTTGGATAAAAAGTCTATTCGTTGTGCATGTCTAGGAACAGCCTTAAAATTGCCGATGACAGAAGCGACATTTATTGAAAACACCATTATGATTGCAATGGCATTACTGATGTTGCTAAACGTATTTTAGAATAACAAGAACATTATGAATTGTTTTGTTCCGTTCAATTTATCCTTTTAAAAAGACAATGAAAACCATACACCTGAATCAGAATAGAGAGTATTAAAGATAAGACTATAGATTTTTGAGAGATCACCTGAAGCATTAATTCACGCTCAGTAAAAAATGTACCTGGACCTATTTGAGGACCTAAAAATATGATGTATAAGTAGATCAGGAGTACGATGCAAAACAACATATATCCCAGAGCGTATCTATTACTCAAGAAATTCGAATGATACACTGTGAGACTGTGAAGAACACATAAAACAAATAAAACGAGAAAAGCATAATTAGCGAAGAACACATGTGCTGCAAAATGCAAATCATGAGGAACGATGCCGACCCCTGCAAATAGTACACCTGCAACCAGCCCCACAGGCTTGGACCAACTTGCAAACTTAATTGACTTCGCAGAATCGCCAATGGCTTGGAACATCTCTTTAAACCTCCAGTAAAATAGCATCAGAGTACTTCCAACTAGGACTAAACTTCCATTAAAAAGTAATGCAGAAGGCGTATTTGTTTCACCCGAACTTGTCTCCAAACAACCTAGCCCACTTAAAAAATTATGACTCAAGGAATACATCTCCGACTTAAAATTAAGACGCTCTATTTCAGATCCTGGAAATAAAAAAGCCGCGAGTAAGAAGCAGATAAAAAATATCGAAATAGAAATAATCGGAAATCGAACGAGTCCAAAATATATTCGCGTGTTCATCATTGAGTAAAGGTATTGGAATGAATGTATACTTACAACGGCACAATCCGATATATCCTTCCAGGCTCTTCTAAACCGAAGTAAATATATCCATCTGCACACTGTTCTATACTTCGCATTCTTCCAATATCGGGGAATAATTTTTCTTCTTTAATCAATTGGTCATTTTCATCAAAAACATCTCGATGAAGATAATTATACTTCAATGAGCCAGATAGGATATTTCCTTTCCAACCTGGATATTTGTCACTCGTCACGAATTCCATTCCACAAGTCGCAATCGATGGAACCCAGTAACGAATAGGCTGTTCCATTCCTTCTTGATGAGTCAAATCCGTAATCGTAGTTCCTATATAATTAATCCCATAAGTAATTACAGGCCACCCATAATTTTTTCCTGCCTCTACTAAATTCACTTCATCTCCACCTCTAGGCCCGTGTTCGTTATCGTAGATTTTATTTGTCACCGGATTATAGCATAGTCCTTGGGGATTTCTATGTCCAATGGAATAGATGGATTTTTTAGCATTAGGTGTATTGTAAAATGGATTGTCAGCGGGCACCGTTCCATCATCATTCAAACGATGGATTTTACCTAAATGATTGTCCAATTTTTGTGGGTAATCATCGCGTCTCCCCCTCTCTCCAATTGCTACAAACAGGAAGCCATCATTGTCAAAAATCATTCTACAGCCAAAGTGACGATTTGTATTCACATAAGGATCTGCCACAAAAATATCTTTGCTGTTGACGATCGCATTATTCTCTAAAATTCCAGAGAAAACTGCTGTTGTGGCGTAACCATCGTCGTCGGATTTAGGCTTGGAATACGAAAGGTAAATGCGTTGATTATTTTCAAAATCCGGGTGCAATATGACATCCATCAAGCCACCTTGACCTTTATATATCACTGAAGGCAACCCGGTGATTTCTTGAATAACATTTTCTTTTTTAGTGAATAGCTTCCCGGATTTATCTGTATAGAATAATCTACCATCATTACTCTGTGTAATCGCCCAAGGGAAATCTGCATTTTCTGCCACCAATTCCAATTTTAATCTCATGCCTTCTGACACAAAAACAACATCGTCATTATTGCCAGCATTAAATTCCTCCGATTTCTTATCCTCTATCGCAGCCAAAATATAATCTATCAATTCATACACTTGCTTATCAGAAAGAACTTCGCCATATGCTGGCATCCCATTCTCTTCCGCTCCATTTCTAACCACATCAAACATCTCATTTCTAGTACTTCCATAAACCCACTTCTCTCTATTCACAAACTCCTTCACTTGCTTTCCATGACACGATGAACAGTAGTTTCCGTAGTATTTTTCAGCATCTCCTATGTTTTCTTGGTAGACTATTTCCTTTTTTATAGTTAAAGGAATAGGGGTGCATTTATTACATGTGAAAGAAACCCCTAGTAATAGGACGATGACGATGGAGACTGAGATCAGTTTCTTCAAGATTGATTTTGTTTTAATTTCTAAAAATACAGAAGCAGCGAGTAATATAGATATTTATGCTGAAATGAATTTATAATTATCCTCTTTGGTGGAGCCGAGAGGCGGGAAGTCGAAACATTTTGAGGAGGATTTGAAGTCAATGAAATGAACTGTTGTTATCTACTGGGATATTGTGAAGACAACGAATGCATCCACTGACGCACCATCGCTCCGGC
>Ga0209630_10000239_pt1 | contig 64247 bp, 57 predicted proteins | sample COG_01_FD_184745 | JGI IMG/M metagenome (GOLD analysis project Ga0209630, IMG submission 184745) | Pelagic Microbial community sample from North Sea - COGITO 998_met_01 (SPAdes) (version 2) | ecosystem: Environmental > Aquatic > Marine > Neritic zone/Coastal water | place: Helgoland, sampling...
AACTTTAGTATCATCAATGATGACCTCAGAAAATTTGGCTATAGTGAGTGAACCTATATCTTTGGATGATGCTAAATCTATAATGCATGCTAGGCGAATAGAAAAACTATTAGTTGTAGGAAAAGAGAACACTCTAACAGGCCTTTTAACGACCAAAGATTTAGAGCAAGCAGTATTAAATCCAATTGCGTGCAAAGATGATTTGGGCAGGCTGCGTGTGGCGGCAGCATCTACTGTTGGAGATAAAGGTTTTGAAAGATCAATGAAATTAATTGATGCAGGTGTTGATTTGCTTGTAATAGATACAGCCCATGGACATTCAGCATCTGTAAGCGATGTAGTCAGAAGAATTAAACGAGAAAGTAATATACAAATTGTTGCTGGTAATGTTGCTACCAGTGAAGCAACAAAAGCATTAATTGGTGCAGGAGCGGATGCTGTTAAAGTCGGCATTGGGCCTGGCTCTATTTGTACAACAAGGATTGTAGCTGGAGTAGGCGTGCCTCAATTAACTGCAATAAATGATTGTGCTGAAGCAGCTAATAAAGACAATATACCAATAATTGCAGATGGCGGTATAAAATTTTCGGGTGATTTTGCAAAAGCAATTGCAAGTGGAGCAAGCTGTGCAATGGTTGGGTCAATGTTGGCTGGAACAGATGAGGCGCCTGGTGAGATTATACTCTATCAAGGAAGATCATTTAAATCCTATAGAGGAATGGGTTCGGTTGCTGCAATGGCACAAGGTTCTGCTGATAGGTATTTTCAAAAGGAAGCAAGCTCAGATAAGCTTGTGCCAGAAGGAATAGAAGGGCAAGTGCCATATAAAGGTCCTGCCTCGAATGTTTTGCACCAAATGGTTGGTGGATTGCGTGCAGCAATGGGGTATACGGGCAACCTAACAATTAGTGACATGCGTTCAAAATGTAATTTTGTTAAAATTTCTGGAGCGGGTCTTAAAGAAAGTCATGTCCATGACGTTCAAATCACAAGAGAAAGCCCCAATTATCGTATTGGATAAGTTATGACACCATCTGCTCGATATGCTGCATCAATTAATATACTTGATAAAATTATAGCTGGCGCACCTGCGGAACGTGAATTAACTATTTGGGCACGTGGAAATAGATTTGCAGGTTCAAAAGATCGTGCTGCTATTCGTGACTTAGTCTTTGATTCATTGCGAAACTTAAGAAGTTACGCACATTTGAGTGGCTTAAGCGGAGCCCGCGGCGTATTTATTGGAAGGCTGATATCAAAAAATGAAGAAATAGAATCTATTTTTAATGGTCAGGGATATGGCCCAGTTTGTTTGACTGATATTGAAAAGAATGCAGTAAATACAAAAAAAAATGATATGCCTTATGCTGTGCAAATGGATATCCCTGATTGGTTAAGTGAAAAATTTGGTAATATACATAACTACAATATATTAAAATCTCGCGCTCCAATTGATTTGCGTGTTAATATAAAAAAAATATCATTAAAATCTGCAATTTCTGAGTTAAAAAAAGATAATATTGAAACAGAAACATTAAATTTGGTTGATACAGCTTTGCGTGTCCAAGGTGAAACGCGTAAAATTCCTCAGACGAAGTTATATTTAAATGGACTGATTGAATTGCAGGATGCGGGCTCACAAGCACTTGTAGCTCATTTAGATTGTCCTAAAAATGGTAAAGTATTAGATTATTGTGCTGGTGGGGGTGGGAAAACTCTGGCTATTGCATCAAGAATTTTTAATGATGTTTCATTCTCAGCTTATGATAAAAATCAATCTCGTTTAAAAGAATTAAAAATAAGGGCTCAGAGAGCAGGTATTAAAGTTGATTTATTAAAAAATGATCCAGTAACAGGCATAAAAAAATATGATCTAGTTGTTGTCGATGTCCCGTGTTCAGGGAGTGGTTCCTGGCGAAGGTCACCGGACGCTAAATGGAAATTAACTGAACAGCGTTTAATTGATCTTATGGTAATACAAACTGAAATACTTGAAAACACTGCAGATTTAGTAACTAGTGGTGGAACGCTAGCATACATGACTTGTTCACTTTTTTCATGTGAAAATGAAGAACAAGTAAATAATTTCATTTTAAAAAATAAATCATGGAAAATTAATCAAAGTAAGCAAATTAAACTTTCAAGTAACTCTGATGGTTTTTATTTAGCATCTTTGTCTAGAAAGTAATATTATTTATAAATTATTGTATTATTTACTATTTTTATAATGATTTTAAAATTTTTATAGCTTGTTAACAAATTTTTCTTGCAATGTTCCTGTTTTGCCCCCATAAGCAAATTAGAACATTATGAGAACGTCTGTGGTTTCTGGTTGCTACAGCATTGAAATAAGGAGATAACTTGTGGCATCAACTTTATTAGAATTTAATGGAAAGAAAAGCATGGACAAAGAAAAGGCATTAGAATCTGCCTTAGGCCAAATCGAACGTCAGTTTGGTAAAGGCTCTATTATGAAGCTAGGTGACGATAGCGCTCGCTTAGATATTGAAGCAACGTCAACAGGATCGTTAGGTTTAGATATTGCATTAGGAATAGGTGGATTGCCAAAAGGTCGAATTGTTGAAATTTATGGCCCTGAAAGTTCTGGAAAAACAACTTTAACGTTACACGCCATTGCCGAAGAGCAAAAAAAAGGCGGTGTTTGTGCATTTGTCGATGCTGAGCATGCTTTAGATCCCACTTATGCAAAAAGATTAGGGGTTGATATTGATGAGCTTTTAATTTCACAACCAGATGCTGGGGAACAGGCATTAGAAATTACTGATACTTTAGTTCGCTCTGGGGCAGTATCAATGGTTGTTGTAGATTCAGTTGCGGCACTCACGCCAAGAGCAGAATTAGAAGGTGACATGGGGGATCATCAGGTTGGTGCTCAAGCACGTCTAATGAGCCAAGCAATGCGTAAGCTTACTGGCTCGATTGCAAAATCAGGCTGTATGGTAATATTTATAAATCAAATTAGAATGAAAATTGGTGTAATGTTTGGTTCGCCTGAGACAACTTCAGGTGGAAATGCATTGAAGTTTTATTCATCAGTAAGATTAGATATTCGTCGTATTGGAGCAATTAAAGACAGGGATGAAGTTGTTGGAAACCACACTCGCGTAAAGGTAGTAAAAAACAAAGTATCACCTCCTTTTAAGCAAGTTGAATTTGATATTATGTATGGGCAAGGCATTTCAAAGCGTGGTGAACTAATTGACCTTGGAGTAAAACTTGGATTTGTAGAAAAATCAGGATCCTGGTTCTCTTGTGGTGATGAACGCATTGGCCAAGGTCGAGAAAATGCTAAAACTTATTTAAAAGACAATCCAAAAATGGCTTATGAAATAGAAGATAAAATTAGAGCTGCACACGGTTTAGATTTTGATATTCTGCCTCCAGAATCTGATGTTCCTGAAGATGACATAAACTCAGTTGTTGAAGGCTAAATACGAACAAATATTATAAAAAGGCTGGGCTCAACCCGGCCTTTTGCTTTTGTACTGTGGACAGTATTTGAATCGAACTGTAAACAATTTTAAATATGTATTTTACAGGGTATACAAAAAATGGTTAGTGTTAACGATATTCGGTCCACTTTTTTAGATTTTTTTGAAAAAAACAATCACACAGTTGTTGATAGTTCACCTTTAGTACCAAGAAACGATCCGACTTTGATGTTCACAAATTCAGGAATGGTACAATTTAAAAATCAATTTTTAGGACAAGAAACTCGTTCATATAATCGTGCAACAACAGCACAAAAATGTGTGCGTGCAGGTGGTAAGCATAATGATTTGGATAATGTTGGATATACAGCAAGACACCATACGTTCTTTGAAATGCTTGGTAATTTTTCATTTGGTGATTATTTTAAAGAAGAAGCTATTAAATATGCTTGGGATTTGATCACTAAAGAATTTGGAATTGATAAAAATCGTTTATACGTAACAGTTTACCATACAGACGATGAGGCTGCAAATATTTGGAAAAAATACGCTGGGTTATCTGATGATCGTATCATAAGAATTGCAACAGATGATAATTTTTGGCGAATGGGTCCTACTGGCCCTTGTGGCCCCTGCACGGAAATTTTCTATGATCATGGAGAAAGTGTATTTGGAGGTCCCCCTGGGTCGCCTGAAGAGGATGGTGATCGCTTTATTGAGATCTGGAACGTAGTTTTCATGCAAAACGAACAATTTTCTGATGGCAGCCTAAAGCCGTTAAAAATGCAATCTATTGATACTGGAATGGGATTAGAACGCATTGCTGCATTGTTGCAAGGTAGCCATGATAATTACGATACAGATTTGATGCGTGATTTAATTGAGGCGTCAGCTCATGCAACAGGGGTAGATCCATATGGTGATCAAAACTTACATCATCGTGTGATTGCAGATCATTTACGCTCAACATCTTTCTTAATTTCTGATGGTATCTTACCCTCTAATGAGGGACGAGGATACGTTTTGCGTAGAATAATGAGAAGAGCAATGAGGCATGCACATCTTCTAGGTGCAAAGGATCCAATAATGCATCAATTAGTCCCAGCATTGGTTAGTCAAATGGGGCAAGCTTATCCAGAGTTGGGTCATGCCCAATCTTTAATAGAAGAAAGTTTATTACTTGAAGAAACACGTTTTAAAACAACATTGGATCGAGGTCTTAAACTTTTAGATGAAGAAGTTGGAGTTCTAGCATCTGGGGCAACACTTTCTGGGAAAACAGCGTTTAAATTATACGACACTTTTGGCTTTCCAATTGACCTTACACAAGATGCTTTGCGCGAAAAAGGTATGGATGTTGATGTAGATGGTTTCAATAATGCGATGTCTGAACAAAAAGCAAAAGCTCGTGCAGCTTGGGTTGGATCAGGTGAAGTTGCAGATGAAGGTATTTGGTTTGATATTGCTGATAAGCACGGAACTACAGATTTTTTAGGATATGATACGCATACATCAGAAGGCCAAATCCTCGCATTATTGCAAGATGGTAATATTGTTAATAAGGTTTCAGAAGGCGATGATGTGATGGTTGTTCTTAATCAGACCCCTTTTTATGCTGAGAGTGGTGGGCAAATAGCAGATAATGGATCTATTACTGTAGAAAAAAATGAAATTATTATCACTGATGTTAAGAAAAAAGCTGGAGTATTTATTCACATTGGCAGAGTTGTATTTGGTGAGATATCAAATGGATCATCTGCTGAGCTATCAGTTAATACTGAAATGAGATCAGGAATATGTAATAGTCATACTGCCACTCATTTATTGAATGAAGCTTTAAGATCAAAATTGGGTCAACATATTGCACAACGTGGATCATTAAATGCAGAAAATAGGTTAAGATTTGATTTTAGCCATTCGAAAAGTATGACTCAAAGTGAATTAAGAAATGTTGAATTAGAAGTTAATAATTTAATAAGACAAAACTCATCTGTAGAAACAAGAATTATGACACCGGAAGATGCCCGTGAACTTGGTGCTCAAGCCTTATTTGGTGAGAAATATGGTGATGAAGTGAGAGTAGTCTCCATGGGAAATAAAAAAGATTCAGGTAAAGGTTTAGCCGGTAACACATATTCATTAGAATTATGTGGTGGTACTCATGTTCAACGTACTGGTCAAATTGGCGCATTCGCATTAATTTCTGAAAGTGCATCTGCTGGTGGTGTTCGAAGAATTGAAGCATTTACTGGTAAAACAGCTGAATTACATCATGCTGAACAATCAAAAATAATGAACGAACTTGCTAGTATATTTAAAACAAAAACAGAAAACGTTATTGATAGAGTCAAAAGTTTGATTGATGAGCGTAAATTGCTTCAAAGTGAAATAATCAATTTACGAAAAGCAGTAGTAATGGGTTCAAATGATAACAGTCAAAATATTTTAAAAATTAATAACTTTAATTTTTACGTCCAAACTTTTGATGATGTTCCTAGTAAAGATCTAAGAAGTCTTGTCGATGAGCACAAGAACAGACTAGGTTCTGGCATTATATTGTTGATTTCAGGTGCTGGTGGTAAGGCAGCTATATCAGCTGGAGTAACTTCTGATCTTACTGATCAAATTAATGCAGTAGATTTAGTTAAAATTGTGGCAGTTGAACTTGGTGGAAAAGGTGGTGGAGGTCGACCAGACATGGCTCAAGCAGGTGGTAATGATATGGCTAATGTTAAAAAAGCAATATCTTTAGTAGAAAATTTTTTAAAGGAGTTATGATATGAATGCTTATTGTATGGTTCAAATTACGGTACATAATTCAGAGGAATATGCAAAATATGCTGCATTAGCTGGTCCAGCAGTACAGAAATATGGCGGTGAATTTTTAGCACGTGGTGGAAAGTGCCTTACAAAAGAAGGGCCAGTGCAGTTAAGAAATGTAATTATAAAATTTCCAGATTTTGATAGTGCTATCTCCTTTTACGAGTCTCCAGAGTATCGTACAGCATTGGAGTTTGCATTAGCAGATGGAGTTTCAACAAGAAACTATACAATTGTTGAAGGTGTTTAATAAATTATAGATTGTTAAAGTATCATTATTTTGAGATTTAAAAGGGCTATTTTAATAAATAGCCCTTTTGATTTTTTTACATCGCTTTATTTAAATTTTCATCAATTTTCTCTAAGAAACCTTCTGTCGTTAGCCAGTTTTGATCTGGACCAACTAACAAAGCCAAGTCTTTAGTCATATGCCCATTTTCAACAGTTGAAACTATAACTGTTTCTAATTTGTCTGCAAAATCTAATAGTTGTTGATTATTATCTAATTTTGCACGGTGCTTTAAGCCTCCAGTCCATGCATAAATAGAAGCAATTGAATTTGTGGAGGTTGCTTCTCCTTTTTGGTGTTGACGATAATGACGCGTAACGGTTCCGTGAGCAGCTTCTGCTTCAACAATTTTCCCATCTGGTGTCATAAGTTGTGATGTCATTAATCCTAATGAGCCATAACCTTGAGCTACTGTATCAGATTGAACATCTCCATCGTAGTTCTTACATGCCCATACATAACCACCAGACCACTTCAATGCTGCTGCAACCATATCATCAATAAGTCTGTGCTCATAATGAATGCCTGCTTTTTTAAACTTAGCTTCAAATTCATTTTCATACACTTCTTGGAAGATATCTTTAAATCTTCCATCATAAGCTTTTAGAATTGTATTTTTAGTTGATAAATATACTGGCCATCCAAGATTTAAACCGTAGTTTAAGGACGCTCGTGCAAAGTCATAGATTGAGTGATCAAGATTATACATGCCCATTGTAATACCCGATGAGGGCGCATCAAACATGTCTTTTTCTATGATAGTTCCATCTTCACCTTCAAACTTTATTGTTAATTTTCCAGCTCCTGGAAAACGAAAATCTGTGGCTTTGTATTGATCCCCATAAGCATGACGACCTACTACAATTGGTTGTGTCCATCCAGGGACTAGTCTTGGCACATTTTTACAAATAATTGGTTGCCTAAAGATAACTCCGCCTAAGATATTTCTAATAGTGCCATTAGGTGATCTGTACATTCGTTTTAGACCAAATTCTTCAACACGCTGTTCATCTGGAGTAATCGTTGCGCATTTTACGCCAACTCCATATTTTTTAATAGCTTCAGCTGCATCTACAGTTATTTGATCATCCGTATCATCACGTGCTTCTATGCCTAAATCATAATATTTTAGATCTAAATCTACATATGGTAAAATTAGTTTATCTTTGATGAACTGCCAAATAATACGTGTCATTTCATCGCCGTCTAGTTCAACGACGGGGTTATCCACTTTGATTTTAGTCATTCAGGGCCTCTTTAATTGTCAGTGTTTGGAATCATAACATGCATCTACTAACGCATTTTTTTATGCTTTAAAAGTATGTATACGATTGTATACATCATTATGATTTTCAATTTATTTAATACACATAATTATATGTAATATATTTTTATTTGTATAATATATTAGTTGGTAAAAAAATTAGCTATTTAAAAGTTTCTTGTCATTATATGCGTAGAGTTTTATCAGAAAAATAATACTTAAAATTTCGGGAAATTATAATGAATAATAATGAATGGAATAATTCGAAGCCTTCCATTATTTTAATAGGCCCTCAAATGGGTGAAAATATTGGTGCATCTGCACGAGCAATGCTAAATTTTGGCATAGAAAACATGAGTATTGTAAGTCCAAGAGATGGTTGGCCAAACGCGCGAGCGAAATCTATGGCAGCTGGAGCAGGGCGTGTTTTAGATACTGTTCAATTGTTTGATAAAACGTCAGATGCACTTAAAAATTTAAATTTTGTTTTTGCAACAACAGCAAGAACGAGGGATTTGTCAAAAGAAGTAATGTCACCAGAACGAGCAATGATGCATGCCAGAGCATTGACACAAAAAGGTAAAAAAGTTGGTTTTATGTTTGGTCCTGAAAGTTCAGGCTTGTCAAATGAAGATATTGCTCAAGCAAATGTATTAGTTTCTGTTCCAGTAAACCCAGAATTTTCTTCATTAAATTTATCGCAATGTGTATTGTTATTAGCATATGAATGGCAACGTCAAATAATTGAAATACCTCATGAGATTATGGCATTGGCTGGTACTGAATTTGCTTCTATAAATGAAGTCCAAAAACTCGTTGATCGATCTGAAGAAGCGCTTCAGGCTAGAAACTTTTTTTGGCCAAAAAATAAATCTGAAAGTATGTTGTTATCTTTTAGAAATATGTTTTCTAGACTAAAGTTAACTAAAATGGATGTTCAAATATTGCATGGAATTTTTAAGGCAATGGAAAAATCAAGAAATGATTGAACGAGTGACTATTCTTTCAAATTTTACCAATCGAAAAGTTGGACGAAAAGCATGTCTTGCACTAGATCATTACAAATGTTGCATATAGGTAGATCATGAACAAAACTCGTAATATTTTTGAAGATGTCAACACAGATAAGCCCAGAGACACTCCAATCAAAGGTGGCTTCATAGATGAGGGACGTGACGAATGGCGTGTGGGTGTTTCTCAGTGGATGAAAACGTTATTTATATTTGTATGTTTAATGGTTGTTGTCGGTGGATTAACAAGATTAACTGATAGTGGATTATCGATAACAGAATGGAATGTTGTCAAAGGCGCACTTCCTCCTCTGAACGAAGCTGCTTGGGCTTTGGAGTTTGATAAATATAAAAATATTCCGGAATACCAACTTCAAAACAAAGGTATGTCTCTTGGTGATTTCAAAGTAATTTATTGGTGGGAATGGGGACATCGTCAGTTAGGTAGACTTCTTGGTATAATTTGGTTTGTTGGCTTTTTATATTTAAACATAAAGTACCGTATACCTAACTCTTGGAAATTTAGAATGCTGATAGTCGGTTTGTTTGGTGGTATGCAGGGTGCCATTGGTTGGTGGATGGTATCCTCTGGATTAGTTGGTCGCATGGTTGATGTGGCATCTTATCGCTTGGCAACTCATTTAGGACTGGCTTTTATAATATTAGGTACTCTCTTCTGGTTTAAAATGAGAGTTGAGCGTACGGATGTTGATTTAATGCAATCTCGAAGGAGGCGTGTTCCTAATTCAATAAATTGGACGTCTATACTACTTGTATTTGCGTTTGCTCAAATTTTAATGGGAGCGTTAGTAGCTGGTATAGATGCTGGAACAGGTTACATAGATTGGCCTATGATGAATGGTGAATTCTTACCATCTGAAAGTTTTGATTATCTGCCATTTTGGATTAATTTTTTTGAAAACCCTGCATTAGTCCAATTTAATCATAGAATATTAGGATATATTCTCATGTTACTTGGTATTATCGCTTGGATTAAATCCAGAAATATTGCTCACCGAAAATTACGAATTGGTTTCAAAGCAATATTGATTATGATGATTATTCAGATGGTTTTAGGTATTCTGACTGTTATGTATGCTGCTCCTTGGTATATCGCCATTTTTCATCAGATTGGAGCCATATTCTTATTGGTTCTAATATTGCAAACAAAGTTTATTGCTAATTTCCCTCAGGAACAATCAGTAAGATCATAGTACTCTTGTAGGATTACACATAGGATAAATTTTTGGAGTTTTGAATGATCGTTCGTGATGAAATTAACAATTTTCTTGAAGCAGAGTTTCCACAAATTAATGGTAATTATGAAATTATAAATTTTTCTAGTGAGAATATTTCAATTTTAAATCATATATCTCAAAAGCACTTGCGCCCTGGAGGGACAGTATCTGGCCCAACTATGTTTGCATTGGCGGATGTATCTTTTTATATAGCTATACTTGCTAATATTGGAACTCATAGATCTGTTGTTACAACAAATTGTAATATTGATTTTTTAAAAAAACCATCTCCAGTAAATTTAATTGCAAAACCTAGGATTATTAAACTCGGGAAAAGTCTTATTGTTGGAGATGTTTTTATTTACTCTGAAGGTATCAATGAGCCGGTTGCAAGAGCTAATCTTACATATTCGTATAGATAGATGGGGTATTATATTACCTTTATTGTAAGTTATTGTTTTTAAACAATAATTGTTGTTCTATTTTTGTTGACGTGATTTTTATATGATATAAAAGGCAGTTATAAATTTAGAGTATCTTTATATTACTCGTAATAAACGGAATTATTACTATGAAAACATTTTCAGCAAAACCAGCTGATATTGATAAAAAGTGGTTCATCATTGACGCTGAAGGCGTAGTGTTGGGTCGACTAGCATCAATTATAGCTATGCGCTTACGCGGCAAACACAAACCTACCTTTACTCCGTCAATGGACATGGGTGATAACGTTATTGTTATTAATGCTGAAAAAGTTCAGCTAACAGGTAAGAAACGTTCAGATAAAATTCATTATTGGCATACTGGCCACCCTGGTGGAATTAAGCAGAGAACTGCTGGTCAAATTTTAGAAGGTAAGTTTCCAGAACGATTATTGGAAAAAGCTGTACAAAGAATGCTTCCTGGTGGACCTTTATCACGTGAGCAGATGCGTAATTTACGTATCTACGCAGGTGCAGAACATCCACATGAGGCACAAAACCCTGAAGTTTTGGATGTTAAATCTATGAATTCAAAGAATACTCGGAGCCAGTCATGAACGAAGAAATTAAATCATTGGATGCTTTAAAAGAAGCTGTTGGCGAAGTGACAGCAGCTGAGCAAGTTCAAGCAGTTATTGCGCGTGAACCGGTTCGTGATGAATTAGGCCGCTCATATGCTACTGGTAAGCGTAAAGATGCAGTAGCACGTGTTTGGATTAAACCTGGATCAGGTAAAGTAGTTGTAAATGGTAAAGAAATGAACAAATATTTTGCTCGACCAGTTCTACAAATGATTTTGGCTCAGCCATTTTCTGTGGCTGGTGTGACAGGTGAGTTTGATGTCATGGCAACTGTAAAAGGTGGTGGTTTATCTGGCCAAGCAGGTGCAGTTAAGCATGGTATTTCAAAAGCATTACAATTGTATGAGCCATCTTTACGACCAGCTCTTAAAGCTGCAGGATTTCTTACAAGAGACTCACGTGTAGTTGAGCGTAAAAAATATGGTAAAGCTAAAGCACGTAAGAGCTTCCAGTTCTCTAAACGCTAAACTCAATATCTCGAGACTATCTTATAAAACCAAGGGCTACGATTTTCGTAGCCCTTTTTTGTTGAATCAAAATAAAAAAAATATAATATTTATGATATCAATAGATTTTTTGAAAAAGTATGGAAAAAATTATAAAAAAACCAAAACATAGCCTTTTAGCCATGATTTTTCATTGGGGTTTTGTAGTTATATTTACTTATGGAATTGTAAAACAAGTTGATAATATCAATCAACTATCAGACATGGCCTTGTTAAAATTTGAGATAATTTTTGCAATAGCGATGATGTTTCTATTAGCCATAAGGTATATCTATATGTCTAAAATGCAAGTATCGTCATTACCTGAAGATACATCAATATTTCAAAAACGTGCTGCTAAAATTGTACATAACAGTCTTTATATTAATCTAGCAATTATACCCATAACTGGATTATTAATTGGTATATTTTATTTGTTAGAATTTAATAGTGAAGGGTTAGTTATCGAATTTCTTATTGGTCTTCATGAATTCTCTATAGTGACAATTTATTTTTTGATATTTTTGCATGTTTCTGCTGCCATTTTCCACCGATTCAAGAAAGATGGCGTTTGGAGCTCTATGGTTCCCGTTTTTCGAGAAAATAAAAATTCATAAAAATTAATATCTTTAGTATAATCCCATTAACTAATAAAAAATAAAAATGTTACCTATAAATATTTAAAAAATTAATTGGAGTAATTATTATGAAAATTGGATTTATTGGTCTTGGAAATATGGGTGCTCCAATGGCTATAAATTTAGCAAAATCTGGTCATGAGCTAGTGGGATATGATAGCTCTATTAATGTACCAGAAGAGATTTTTCAGGGAGGATCAGCTCAGTTTTGTGCAAAAGATTCTGATGTTGTAGTATTAATGTTGCCAAATGGAGTAATATCTAAATCAGTTGCATTTGATATTTTACCAATAATGCAAACAGGATCCATTCTTGTAGATTGCTCTACTATAGATGTCGCATCTGCAAAAGAGATTAATCAAATAGCATCTGATAATTCCATCAATTTCTTAGATGCCCCTGTATCTGGTGGTGTGATTGGGGCCAGCTCAGGAAGCTTAACTTTTATGGTTGGTGGAGAGAAAAATATATATAATAAACTTATTCCTTTATTTGAGGTTATGGGGCAAAAATCAGTTTTTTGTGGTTCAGCAGGTAGTGGACAATCAGCAAAGATATGCAACAATATGATACTAGGTGTGACTATGATTGCCACCTGTGAAGCATTTGCACTAGCTGACAACTTGGGTTTAGATAGACAAGCAATGTATGATGTTGTGAGCACATCTTCAGGTAGTAGTTGGTCGATGAATACATATTGTCCTGCAGAAGGTATTGGCCCAATTAGTCCATCTGATAATGAATATGCTCCAGGTTTTGCATCTGATTTAATGCTCAAAGATTTGAGGTTAGCTCAACAAGCAGCTAATGATGTTAAAGCTAATACTCCCATGGGAAAAGCAGCAAAAGAAATATATGAAACATTCATAAAGGATGGGAATGGCTCTGGTCTTGATTTTTCTGCAATTTTACCTTGGATTAAAAATACTAACTAATAATAATATTTGTTATTAATTATTATTAATTTTCCAATAATTGATATTAGAAAAGATAAATACGTACTTTTTGTTGGAGAGATTTTGTATTAGTGAGCATTTATAATATGATTATTGTTTTGAAAGTTTTGTTATGCCTATAGGGATTTTTGATAGTGGATTAGGAGGATTGACTGTGCAACAAGAAATTGCTGCTCGAATTCCAGACCAATCATTAGTCTATTTTGGTGATAATAAATATGCACCTTATGGAGTGCGTGATCATGAACAAATTTACGAACTTACTCAGAATGCCATTGAAAGATTGTGGAGTGAAGGATGTGATTTAGTAATTGTTGCATGTAATACCGCTTCTGCGGTTGCTGTAAAGAGAATGCAAGAAGAATGGTTGCCAAAGGATAAGAGAGTTTTAGGTGTATTTGTTCCTTTAATTGAGGCAGTTACCGAACGCCACTGGGGGGATAATTCCGCGCCAACAGAAGTAGCTGTTAAACAAGTGGCACTATTTGCAACTCCAGCGACAGTAGCAACAAGAGCTTTCCAAAGGGAATTAGCATTTCGTGCAATTGGAGTGGATGTTGAAGCTCAACCGTGTGGTGGACTAGTTGATGCTATAGAGGAAAATGATTTTGAACTTGCAGAAGCATTAGTGCAATCTCATGTATCTGCACTGCTGAGGCGAATGCCAAATCCTCAGGCGGCTGTGTTGGGGTGTACTCATTACCCAATTTTAAAAGAATGTTTTGAAAAAGCATTGGGCCCGAATGTACAAGTTTATTCTCAGGGTCGAATAGTTGCTGAAAGCTTAATACATTATTTAGATAGACACCCAAGATTTACAGAAAAAGGAAAAGCATTATTTTTAACGACTGGTGATGTAAAGAAAGTAAGTTTGGCTGCAACTAGGTTTTTGGGTAAAAAAATGTTATTTAATTCTGTTTGATTGAATATGTTTAAAAAGTATTTTAAATTCAAAGTGATAATAAGGAAAATTAAATGACCCAAAGTAAAAAAATAGCCATTTTGGGAGCTTCTGGTTATACCGGAGCGGAGCTAGTTAGGCTAATTTCTTCACACCCTTTTATTGATATAGTTGCACTTGGTGCGGACCGAAAAGCTGGAATGGATATGGCATCAGTGTTTCCTCATTTGCGTCATTTGAATTTACCAAAACTTATTAAGATTGAGGAAATTAATTTTGATAATATTGACTTGTGTTTCTGTGCTTTGCCTCATGTTACAAGTCAAAATATTATTTCGAAATTACCAAAAGAATTAAAAATTATTGATTTATCTGCTGATTTTAGATTGAGAGATACCAATGAATATCTGAAATGGTATGGCTGTGAGCATCAGGCATCAAAATTACAGCTTGAAGCCGTATATGGATTAACTGAGTTTTATAGAGACTCAATTAAATCTGCTCGGCTAGTCGCAGGCACAGGTTGCAATGCTGCTGCTGGCCAATATGCATTGCGTCCGCTCATAAAAGCAAATTTAATTAATTTGGATGATATAATTATAGATTTGAAAACTGGTGTAAGTGGAGCTGGTCGGTCACTAAAAGAAGGATTATTACATTCTGAACTTTCTGAGGGCAGTCATCCCTATGCAATTGGCGGCACTCATCGACATTTAGCGGAATTTGATCAAGAATTTTCAGATTTAGCTGGTAGACCTGTAAAAATACAATTTACACCAACACTATTACCTGTGAACAGAGGTATTATAGCTAATGTTTATGTAAAAGGTGATCCTGAGGCTATTTATGCTGAATTTAAAAAGACCTATTCAAAAGAATATTTCATGAAGCTATTACCATATGGTGAAACTCCAAGTACTCGACATGTTAGAGGGTCAAATTATTGTCACATTGGTGTAACTGCTGATAGAATTTCTGACCGTGCAATGGTCATTGTAACTCTTGACAATCTTACTAAAGGATCTTCAGGGCAAGCACTGCAAAATGCAAATTTGATGTTAGATTTTCCAGAAGAAATGGGCCTTGAAATGGCTCCTTTGTTTCCATAATGGCTATCGGTCTAAAAAAACGAAGACGTGTACAGCTTATTGTAATCGCTATATTTTTCATATTTATCGCAACTTTTCTAATTGGTTTTGCCTTTAAGGACGGAATAGAATTTTTCAGAAGCCCGACACAAGTCATATCTGAAAACATAAGTGAAAATGAAGTTTTTAGAATTGGTGGCCTCGTAAAAGAAAATAGCTTAAAAAAAGATGGTAACAAAATAAGTTTTATAGTTACTGACCGATCAAATGATGTGGCTGTAAAGTTTATTGGAATTCTTCCAGATTTATTTTCTGAAGGAACAGGTATGATTGCAACGGGAAACATGAAAGGAATGGTCTTTGAAGCAACAGAAATTTTGGCAAAACATGATGAAAATTATATGCCAAAAGAAGTTGCTGATGCTCTTAAAGAGCAAGGTATTTATCAGGAATGATTTTTTTATCATTTTGATTAAGTGACACATGATCGCATTGAGCATATCTGCTGAAAATTATATATTATATTAAAATTGGAGTGATTGAATGATAGCAGAATTGGGACACTTAGCTGTTATAATTGCCTTTATGGTAGCAATAGTACAATCAGTCGTTCCTATGATTGGAGCTTCAAAGGGTTATATTGGTTGGATGGATGCAGCTAGGCCTTCAGCAATTATACAATTTTTATTAATTTTCTTTGCATTCATAATGTTAACTATCTCTTTTGTAACATCAGATTTCTCAGTTAAATTGGTGGCTAGTAATTCACATTCATTAAAACCACTTCTTTATAAAATATCAGGTGTTTGGGGTAATCATGAAGGTTCAATGCTTTTATGGATTTTGATATTAGCATTTTATGGTGCTTTGGTTGCTGTATTTGGCAAACGATTACCAATAATTCTGAAAGCACGTGTGTTGTCTGTTCAAGCTATGATTGGAGTAGCTTTTATTGCATTTCTTCTATTTACATCAAATCCTTTCGAAAGACTTATCTTTCCTCCATTTGATGGAAAAGATTTAAATCCACTTTTACAAGATCCTGGTTTAGCTTTTCACCCACCTTTTTTATATTTTGGTTACGTCGGTTTATCTATGACATTCAGCTTTGCAATTGCTGCATTAATTCAAGGATCTGTTGATGCTGCTTGGGCAAGATGGGTACGACCTTGGGCGCTCTTAGCATGGATAACATTAACTATAGGCATCGCTCTGGGATCTTGGTGGGCATATTACGAATTAGGCTGGGGAGGATGGTGGTTCTGGGACCCAGTTGAAAATGCTTCATTTATGCCATGGCTTATTGCCGTTGCTCTGTTACATTCTGCAATCGTTGTTGAAAAACGTGAAACTCTTAAAAGTTGGACAGTATTACTAGCTATTTTAGGTTTTTCGTTCTCGCTTATAGGAACTTTTATCGTGAGATCAGGTGTAATTACATCTGTTCATGCCTTTGCTAATGATCCTGAGCGCGGTGTTTTTATTTTGCTTATATTAATTATTGCTATAGGTGGTGCATTAACCTTGTATGCATTTAGAGCAAATAGTTTACGTTCAAGTGCTGTATTTAGTCCCATAAGTCGTGAGAGTGGTTTAATTTTGAATAATTTACTACTTGTCGTTTCAACAATAGTAGTTTTTATCGGTACAATTTGGCCATTAGTAGCAGAATTAATACTGGGGAGAAAATTATCTGTTGGTGCACCATTTTTTGAAATTGCGTTCACTCCATTTATGGTTGTTTTAGCAATTTTTTTACCATTGGGTGCAATTTTACCATGGAAAAGAGCACAGATTTTGCGTGCTGGTAGTCCTTTAATTGGCGCCTTGTCATTAAGTTTAGCGATAGGCTTATTAATCTGGAGCCTTCAAACTGGTGGAAGAATTTTAGCGCCAATAGGATTGGCTTTATCTGCGTGGGTTATTTTAGGTGCTCTTACAGATCTTCTCGTGAGATGTAGAATGATTGATATTGGTTTTTCAGCGGGGTTAAGGCGTTTGATAAATCTTACACGTGCTGATTGGGGCAAAACATTTGCGCATATTGGATTAGGTTTAACAATTTTTGGAATTTCAGCAATTACTGCCTGGGAGACTGAAGATATACGAGTTGCAAAAATAGGTGAAGAATTTGAAGTAAGTGGATATACATTTATTTTTGAAGATGTAAGTAAAATTAATGGAAAAAATTATACATCAGATATGGGAACTATAAGCGCATTTAAAAATAATAAATTAGTTGCAATATTAAAGCCGGAGAAGAGATTTTATCCTGTACAGAGAATGCCCACAACTGAAGCTGGAATAAATAGTAGTTTGAAAAGAGATTTGTATATTGCTTTAGGTGATTTCCAAGACAATGGCTGGACTGTAAGAACATATGTGAAGCCATATGCAGTTTGGATTTGGATAGGTTGCTTAATAATGGCTTTTGGAGGATTATTAAGTATGACTGATAGGCGTTTGCGTTTTGCTTCAACCATAAGATTAAAACAAAAATAAAATGATTAGATTTGCATTCCTTATAATATTTATTTGCTCGGCAGCGTGGGCTGTTGAGCCAGATGAAGTTTTAACAAATGTTGAATATGAAACTAGAGCACGTGCGATATCAAAAAACTTACGATGCTTGGTATGTAGAAACGAAAATATAGATAGCTCTAATGCTGGAATTGCTAAAGACTTAAGAATTTTAGTTCGTGACCGAATTAAAGAAGGGGATAGTAATGAAGAGGTAATGGAATTCATCACAGATCGTTATGGAGAGTATGTTCTATTAAATCCAAAAATGTCATTTCAAAACTTATTATTATGGATATCTGGCCCATTATTTTTACTTCTTGGTGGGTTTATAAGTTGGAGATACGCAAAGCATAAAGGTCAAGATATTACAAAAGAACTGAGTGAAGATGAAAAAACTAGGCTCAAAGAAATAATGGATGATTAACAAAAATAGTTAACCATCCACTTACTTATTATCTATCGTTTGGATTGATGTAATCACGTTTGGTTGCGCCAGTGTATAACTGTCTAGGTCGCCCAATTTTAAGTTTTGGATCTGCAATCATTTCTTTCCATTGTGCTATCCAACCAACAGTACGAGACATTGCAAAGATTGGTGTAAACATCGATGTAGGAAAGCCCATAGCGTCTAAAATTATACCTGAATAAAAATCAACATTTGGATAAAGTTTTTTATCTATAAAATATGGATCTTCTAATGCTATCTTCTCTAAAGCTTTTGCAACTAACAAAGTCTCATTATTTTCAATGCCCATAAACTCTAAAACTTCGTCAGCACTTTCCTTCATTACGGTGGCTCTTGGGTCAAAATTCTTATAAACACGATGGCCAAATCCCATAAGACGGAATGGATCAGATTTATCTTTTGCTCGTGCTATAAATTCAGGTATTCTATCCACTGTTCCAATTTCTCTGAGCATATTTAAACAAGCTTCATTTGCTCCACCATGAGCAGGTCCCCATAAGCACGCAATACCCGCTGCAATACATGCAAATGGATTTGCACCAGATGAACCAGCAAGCCGTACAGTAGATGTTGAAGCGTTTTGCTCATGATCAGCATGTAAAGTGAATATCCTATCCATGGCTTTTGCCAAAATAGGATTTACTTTATATTCCTCTGTCGGCGTGGCAAAACACATTCTTAAAAAATTAGATGCATAGTCTAAATTATTGTCTGGATAGATAAATGGCTGTCCAATTGAATATTTATATGCATATGCAGCAATAGTGGGTATTTTTGCTATCATTCTGATCGAAGCAATTTCACGTTGATCTTGGTCGGAGATATCAATGCTATCATGATAAAATGCTGATAATGCACCAACAACTCCACACATAATTGCCATTGGGTGAGCATCTCTCCTGAATCCACGAAATAAGTGGTTCATTTGGTCATGTAACATTGTATGATTTGTAACTCGAGTTTCAAATTCTATTAACTCTGGTTTGGAAGGTAACTCTCCATAAAGAAGTAAATAACAAACTTCTAAGTAATGAGATTGTTCCGCAAGCTGGTCGATCGGATAACCGCGATAGAGTAACTCTCCTTTGCCACCAGCAATAAATGTTATTGTACTTTCACAAGATGCTGTTGATGTAAAGCCGGGGTCATAAGTGAATACATCACCTTCAGCATAAAGTTTTGTAATATCAATGACATCTGGTCCGGCAGTAGGTGAGTGAATAGGCAATTCTATCTTTTTATTGTCTATAGTTAATTGTGCGAACTTACTATCTGCCATTTGTTTCCCTTGTGTCAATGTGTTGCACTAAATTATTGTGCATGTTGTCTGAGTAACTAAAATGTTAAACAAACATATTAATTCTTTGTTATTGCACTATTAATGCGCGCTAAACTTTCTTCACGGCCTAATATTTCCATCATTCCGAAAGCTGATGGAGAATAAATTTTGCCAGAAAGTGCCGCTTTGAGCGGCATTCCTATTTTACCAAGGCCTATTTCATGACTGTCGGCAAATTCTCGCGCTAATGCTTCTAAATATTCTGATGTCCACGTAGCATCTGATAGTAATGGGGTCAATTGCTTTAGTATACCAATGGATACCGAATTTAGATTAATTAAAGATTTTTCATCAAAATCAATAGGTAGTGCTGTAAGAATAAAGTGACATTTATCCAAAACATCACAAAGCGTTTTTGACTTATCTCTTAATAATGAGATTGATTTAGTAATTTTAAGTTTATTATTTTCTGAAATCTCAATTCCAATTTCTTTTGCATATGCAAATAAATCATTAGAAACCATTTCATCTGAAGATGCTTTAATATGATGAGCTGAAACATTATTTAATTTTTTGAAATCTAACCTAGAAGGGGATTTTCCTATACCTGAAAAATCAAACCAATTTATTGCATCTGCAGTAGAAAAAAGCTCATCATTCCCATGACTCCAGCCAAGCCGACATAGGTAATTTCTTATGGCCTCTGGCATATAACCTAAAGCTGCATATTCGTGTATTCCTGTTGCACCATGTCTTTTTGATAACTTTTTACCATCTTCACCATGAATTAGTGGTATGTGAGCAAATTCTGGAATTTTCCAATTCATCGCGTCATAAATCAAAGATTGACGGCCTGCGTTTATTAAGTGATCATCACCTCTAATGATATGGGTAACGCCCATATCATGATCGTCTACAACTACTGCTAACATGTATGTCGGACTATTATCGGACCTTAACATAATAAGATCATCAAAGGAGGATGCTGCCCAGCTGACTTTCTTTTGAACTTTGTCTTTAATAACTATTCCGCCATTCTTAGGAGATTTTAATCTTATTACAAAAGGGGCATCAGGAAAGGACAACGGGTCTGCGTCACGCCATGGGCTTTGGAATGGCAACGGATTTTTATCTCTAGCTGCCTGATCTCTATACGCATTGATTTCTTCAATAGTAGAAAAGCATTTATAAGCATGGCCGTTTTTTACCATTTCTAAAGCAACAATGCGGTGACGACTTGCTCTTTCGAATTGACTGTATACGTTGCCGTCATAATCTAACCCAAGCCACTCAAGGCCTTTCAATAATGCGGTAGTTGCTTCAGGTGTTGATCTTTCACGATCTGTGTCTTCTATTCTTAGTAGAAATTTTCCATTGTTTGCTTTTGCATAAAGCCAATTAAAAAGTGCTGTTCTTGCTCCACCAATATGAAGGTAACCCGTTGGGGAGGGCGCAAATCTGGTTATAACTTGTTGCTCTGACATTTTTGATCAGCCTATTTGAAATCATATGATTTAATATATACGTCTATTAGGGAATAGATTTAAGAGTGGCAATAGATTGCCATAAGTAGAAATGTATTTTTAAGATAATTTATAATCAAAATAATATTTAGGTAAAAAATCAAAAAACAAACTATAAATTTTCTTTTTTGATACCATTTTAAATTTATTGAATGATATTGAAATCAGTAAGTACGAATTAAGCCAACCAATTTACCTTGAACCTTGACTTGGTCATCACGGTAAACTCTTGTTTCATAGGCAGGGTTTGCAGCCTCTAATGCAACAACAGTACCTCTTTTTCGCAAGCGCTTCAATGTCGCCTCTTGGTCATCGACAAGAGCTACAACAATATCACCATTTTCTGCATCATTTTGTTCATTTATAACAACAATATCACCATCATTTATACCAGCTTCGATCATAGAGTCACCTTTAACCTCAAGAGCATAATGCCGTCCTGAATTTTTGAGCATTTCGCCTGGCACTGAAACATTATTTGATACTTGTTGTATCGCCTCAATAGGAGTTCCGGCTGCTATTCGACCCATTATAGGAAGTGTTAATGCATTTGCAGCTTCAATCGGAAGTGCTGCTGCTGGTGGTGGTGTTAGAGATCCTTCAATAATTCTAGGTTGAAAGCCTCCTCCGTCTATACTTTCGGGAAGTCGGAGTATTTCAATTGCCCTAGCGCGATGTGCTAACCGACGAATAAAACCCCGCTCTTCTAAGGCGGTAATTAGTCTGTGTATTCCTGATTTAGAACGTAAATCTAGAGCTTCTTTCATTTCATCAAAACTTGGTGGTACACCATCTTTTTGCAAGCGTTTATGAATAAATTCTAATAAATCTAGTTGTTTACGTGTCAACATTTTAGCCACCTAATTCTTTATGTTTCTCATATGTACACTTAAGTTCTACAACTGTTCTTGTTTTGTGTCAAATAAATTTAATTTTTTATAATTTTATCAAAATACCAATTTACTTATTCCAACGGGATAACTTTAACACTAGAACCTTTTTGTTTTGCTTTATCGTTTGCTGGCCGCACCAGTAGTGCATTTGCTTTGGATAAAATTGTTAATAGTGAACTGTCTTGTTGACCAAATGGTTCAACCGTTTGAGTGCCATTAACAAATCTCATTTTGGCTCTCATATAATGCTCCCTTGGTCCATTTTGAGGTAAATCATTTTGCAAAATAGCATTTTGAGTAACCAATGGAGCTTTTCCTTTGCCGAGCATTACATTAATTGCTGGTTTTAGAAAAACCATACCACAAACAAGTGCCGACACTGGATTACCTGGAAGACCAAAAATAGGTATTTTACCAATTTTTCCCGCCATAAGTGGCTTGCCAGGTCGCATAGCAACTTTATAGAAAGATGTTTCCATTCCCATATCTATTGCTGTTGAATGAACTAAATCGTAGTCTCCAACAGAAGCACCACCAAGCGTAACTATTAAGTCAACATTATTGCAAAGGTTTAAAACTGTTTTTAGTTCTTGTGAAGTATCTCGAGCAATTGGTAAAAGTCTCGCAATTCCCCCTGATGTTTCAATAAGAGTTTTTAAGCCATAATTATTAGATGATATAATTTGATCTTTTTCTGGCACTTCTCCAACATTAACTAATTCATCACCTGTTGCAATTAACGCAATTATAGGTTTTCTAAAAACAGGAACATTTGCAATATTCATCGCAGCTAACAATGAAATTAATGATGCATTTAATTTTAATGGAGCATCTATACAGTCACCAACTTTAAAATCACCACCTTTTGGTCTAATGAAGTCATTTTTATCAAATAACTTATTAATGATAATTTTATCATTAGATTTTATGCAATCTTCCTGTATCAAAATATGATCAGATCCTTTTGGAACTGGCGCACCGGTGAAAATTCGAACTGCAGTTCCATTAGATACTTTACCATCAAAACCCAATCCAGCTACCGATTGGCCGATTATTTTGAGTTCAGCTCCAGGCTGCAGGTCATTTGCGTTTATTGCATAACCATCCATAGCTGAGGATTTAAAAGGTGGTTGATCACGGTTTGCATATATTTTTGATGCAAGTATTCTATCTCCTGCTTGATCTAATTCAACCAATTCAATATCTAATGGTTTTACTAAGTCTAGGATCTGAGAAAGAGCTTGGTTAACACTTATCATTCACAAACAAACTGCCCGGTTTTACCACCGTCTTTAAATGTTACTCTCAAATCCGTTATTTTCATCGTTTTATCTATAGCTTTTACCATATCGTAGATTGTAAGGGCTGTTATATTAGCCGCAGTTAGTGCTTCCATTTCCACACCTGTTTGGCCATTGGTTTTTACAGTTGCTTCGATTTCAACAGAGTTGCTGGATGGTTCAATTCTTAAATTAATATTTACATTTGTTATAGGTAACGGATGACATAATGGAATAAGATCAGCAGTTTTTTTTGCAGCCATAATTCCTGCTGTTCTCGCTATCCCCAAAACATCACCTTTTTTTGCATCACCATTTTTGATTATTTCAAGTGTATTTGAATTCATCAAAATTCTTGCCTTTGCAACCGCAACTCTTGATGTTGTTTCTTTGTTAGAAACATCAACCATGTGAGCTTGACCTTGATCATTAAAGTGATTCAATTTTGACATTAATTTGATCTCGTACGCTTTAATAAAGATTTGGTTGCTTCTTTGACATCATTTTGTCGCATCAAGCTTTCTCCAATTAAAAAGCTTCGAGCTCCAACTTCTGCCATTTGATCCATATCTTCAGATGTGAATATTCCACTTTCAGTAATCATATGTCTATCACTAGGAACATGTTTTGATAATAACCTTGTTGTATCTAATGTAACATCAAATGTTTTCAAATTGCGATTGTTTATACCCAGTAGGGATGATTTACACATCAGCCCTCGGTCTAATTCTTCTCTATTGTGTACTTCTAAAAGAACATCCATTCCCCACTCAAATGCACATGCCTCCAGCTCCTGTGCTTGCATGTCAGATACTGATGCTAATATTATTAAAATACAATCTGCGTTCCAGGCTCGTGCTTGTGCTACTTGATAAGTATCATACATAAAATCTTTTCGTAGTGCCGGTAGATTACAGGCCTTCCGTGCGCTAATTAAGTATTCTGGTGACCCTTGGAATGATGGAGTGTCTGTTAAAACAGACAAACAAGTTGCTCCACCTTGCTCATATGCATGTGCTAACTCAGGAGGATTAAAGTCTGGTCTGATTAATCCTTTTGATGGGCTAGCTTTTTTAATTTCAGCAATTAATCCATATCCAGATGTTGAAGCATTTTTTAAAGAATCTGCAAAAAAACGGACAGAATCTGCCTCAATTGCAATATCTTCAAGGTCTTTAATCGGTAGTGCTAATTTTGCATTTTTCACTTCTTCAAGTTTATATTCTTTTATTTTTTCTAATATGTCAGCCATTTTAATTTGCCCCTGACGTAATTGAAGCAAGTGCAATTAGTTTAGACTTGGCAGAGCCAGAGTCTATGCTTTCGGCAGCTATTTCTGCTCCTTCAATTAGAGAATTTGCTTTGTCAGCAACAATTAATGCTGCTGCAGTGTTTAAAATAACTGCATCACGATAAGCAGACTTATGACCATCTAATAATTTAGACATTTCAACTGCATTGTATTTAGGAGTTCCACCTATAATGCTTTCAAATGAATGTATTGGCAAACCAGCATCCTCAGGGTTGATTTCAAATTCACTTATTTTGCCTAAATTTAATTCAACAATCCAAGATACTCCAGCTATTGATATTTCATCTGTTCCATCTGATCCATGAACCAACCAAGCTTTCTCTGATCCTAATTCTTTTAACACTTCAGCCATTGGTCTAATCATTGAGCGATTAAATGCTCCTGTTAATTGTCTCTTTACTCCAGCAGGGTTTGTGAGTGGACCTAAGATATTAAATATAGTTCTTGTGCCTAAGTCTAATCTAGCTGGCATTACATATTTTACTGCAGGATGATGCATTGGCGCCATCATAAAACCTATGCCAATTTCCTTGATAGCTCGCTCAACAATTTCTGGTTCAACCATAATGTTTACACCACTTTGACTTAATGCATCAGAAGCACCTGATTTAGACGATAAATTTCGGTTTCCATGTTTAGCTACTATAACTCCAGCACCTGCAGTTACAATTGCAGTTGCGGTTGAAATATTTAGAGTTGATTTGCCGTCTCCACCTGTCCCTACAACATCCATTGCGCCAATTGGTGCAGATACTTTCCGACATTTTGAACGCATTACATTTGCAGCTGCAGCATACTCTTCTACAGTTTCTCCACGAGTACGAAGTGCCATTAATAAACCACCAATTTGTGCATCAGTTGCTTCACCATTCATAATTATAGTAAATGCTTTTTCTGCTTGTTCCCGAGATAAAGGTGCGTTTGCAGCTAAGGAAATGTAAGATTTAATTTTATCGCTCATGTTGCCTCTTTTGTACAATCTAAAAAGTTTTGTAACATTTTATGCCCATGCTCAGATGCAATACTTTCTGGGTGAAATTGGCAACCATGGATAGGTAATGTTTTATGTTGAAGTCCCATTATTGTACCGTCGGCTAATTCTGCAGTAACTTCTAAACAATCAGGAAGAGTTTTCCTTTCAACAATTAATGAATGGTAACGTGTTGCTTCAAAAGGACTTGGTAAGTCTTTAAAAATACCTTTGCTGGAATGATGCATATGACCCATTTTTCCATGAACTATTTCGTGACATCTTATTACTTTTCCACCAAATGCTTGCCCTATAGTTTGGTGGCCTAAACAAACACCAATCAAGGGTATTTTTGCGACTGCTGCTGCTTTAGTTAATTCTAAACAAATTCCAGCTTGTTCAGGATCACAAGGTCCTGGTGAAAGCATAATATTTGTAGGTTCCATTTTTAACGCATCTTTGATTGTTAGTTCATCATTTCTTTTGACGACCACATCCACACCAAGCTCTCCAAGATAATGAACTAGGTTGTAAGTAAAACTATCATAGTTATCAATTAGTAGCAGCATGTTTAATTTAATCTTCCATAAGTTAAGAGAATTTTCTCAATTTACTAAATATATTGGCCTGCTATTTTTGCAGCAGTTTGCAATGCCTTAGATTTGTTTACTGTTTCTTGGAATTCTGCTTCTGGATCACTGTCGAATACAACCCCACCACCAGCTTGAATGTATAGCTTTTCGTCTTTTGTTACGGCGGTTCTTAAAGCAATACATATATCCATATCGCCATTGCTTGAAAAATAGCCCACACCTCCACCGTATACGCCACGTTTTTCTACCTCAAGTTCATCTATTATCTCCATTGCTCTAACTTTAGGAGCACCAGAAACTGTGCCTGCAGGCAATCCAGCCAATAGTGCTGATAACGCATCATTATCATTAGATAATTCCCCAATGACATTTGAAACTATATGCATCACGTGACTGTAACGTTCTATTACGAATTTTTCATTTGGAGTTACTGTACCAATTTTTGCAACACGGCCAACATCATTTCTGCCAAGATCTAAAAGCATTAAATGTTCTGCTAGTTCTTTTTTGTCAGCTAAGAGGTCAAGTTCAAGTTCTTTGTCCTCCTCAATTGTTTTTCCACGTGGTCTTGTACCTGCAATTGGACGAATAGTTACTTCATCTTCTTTGACTCGAACAAGTATTTCTGGACTCGCTCCTATAACTTGAAAATCGCCAAAATTAAAATAAAACATATATGGAGAAGGGTTTGTCAGTCTAAGTGCACGAAATAATGAGAAGGGGGGTAAAGGGAAATCCACAGTCCATCTTTGGCTTGGGACTACTTGAAATATATCACCGGATTTAATGTAATTCTTTGCAATATTTACCATTTGTAGATATTGCTCCTTTGTAACATTTGATACTGGAGATCCTATTGCTCTATTGCTATGGTTGTCAGAATTTCGTGCAATTGGCCGATCAAGATCTTTAAGGGCACTCATAACTCTATTTACTGCATCTAAATGAGCAGTCTTTGCATCATACTTAACTGAATGCCATGCTGGGCTAACAATTGTTAATTCATCTTTAACTCCATCTATAATGACAATGACAGAGGGTCTAAGCATTACTGCATCAGGCAATTCAAGAATATCTTTATTAATATCAGGTAAGTGTTCGACAAGTCTTATCATGTCATAGCCGAGGTAGCCAAAAAGCCCTGCAGCCATTGGAGGGAGATCTTCTGGTAAATCAATAGATGTTTCTTCTAATATACTTCTTAATGATGTTAAGGGATCTTCTTTAACTGCATTATATTTTTCACTTCCATCAAGTGCCAATCGATTTATTGAAGCATTATTTCCTTCACATCTCCATATTAAATCTGGGTTCATACCTATAATTGAATAGCGACCTTTGGAATCTCCACCTGTGACACTCTCCAACATAAAACTATTTTTTTTTGCCTCAGTTAACTTTAACATTAAGGACACGGTAGTGTCTAAATCTGCTGCTAATCTAGTATAGACTAAATAATTTTTGCCAGAATTATATACTTTGGAAAAGCTATCAAGTTTAGGAGTGATTTCCATGTTTAAAAGCCTGTTCCGCCTAAAATTTGTGTATTAATTTGATTTACAGCGTTCTGGTTCAAAATTACACCATCACGGTCTTTTAGAGCGGAAGCAAATAATCTCAAAAAATCACCAGTAACTTGGTTAGATAATTGAATTCCTACCTGAGAAAGTAATTCTTTGCTTTCATCAGTTTCAGAATTAAATTCACCAATGTCATTTAAGCGTGCTAATAATACAGTATCCCCATTGTCAATTTTGCTAGTTTTACCTGTTTTATTTAAGAATAACTCCTCAAGAAGCTGAGCAGGTATACCATCAATATATTTATTTCTAGTAATGGAGCTTACACTTTCAGCATTTAAATTTAGGGATTCAAATGTTTCACCATTGTCTAATTTTATTATTAGCGTATCAGCCAGTTTTAAAAGTGATTTTTTGTTTTCTGAGTCTGACCAATCAGTTGCAACTTGATCTTTTACTGTCTCAAACGGGCGTAAAGCTGGTTCTATTAAATCATCTAACCGTAGTGCAAATACTCCACCATCTGATAATTCTCGTAGTTCTGGGAAGCCACCTATTTTTGCTTTTAATGCTTCAGCTCTAAAACCATCATATGCTGCAATACCGTTTTCAGTAGTGTTATCATATGATATTTTTTCTAATTCCATGGCGGTTTCTTTAGCTATTTCTTCTAATGTTAAGCCTTGAGCCAATAAGTCATCAATATCCGTAATCATTTCGTTTATTAATTTACGACTTTCTATACTCACGTACTCCGCTCTTAATTCTTCTGTAGCATCTGCAAAGCTAGTATTTTGCGGATCTATAATAGCATTTATTTGAAATAATGCTGGGCCCAAGTTTGTGTCAACGGGACCATATATCCCTACTTCGGTAGCATTAAATAATAAATCATCTATATCTTTATCTAATTGCCCTTTTTCGATATCCCCTAAATCAATATCTGTTTGTGTAAGGCCACGGTCTTCAGCTACTTTTGTAAATGAAATTTCTTCTTTATCTAATTGATCTTTAATTGTTCTAGCTGTTTCCACGGAATCAAATATGATTCTGTCAATTATTCTTCTGGCAGGCTTATTGAAGCGATCAGGTTGACTTTTATATTCGTCTTTTAATTCACTTTGTGTAACTGTAATTTTGTCAGCTAACATTTCAGGGCTCAACAAAACATATGTTAATTTACGCGATAATGGAGCTGTATACAAAATATTGTTTTTGTCATAATGGGCTTTCAATTGATCAATAGAAGGGTTTATTGCTTGAGTACTTAAAAGTTTTTTATCAATACTCGCCCAGTCAAAGCTTCGTTCCTCTCGAGCAAATTTAATTAGTGTCATTGCGTGAGATGATGGAGTTTTTGTACCACTAGCAACTGCACCTTCGATTAAACTTCGCGCAATAGCTTTACGGGTCTGAAGCTCATATTCTTTTGTATCTAAGCCACTGTTTTCCAATGCAAATTCGTAAGCTTCTTTATCAAATTTACCATCTACACTTGTGAATGTTGGAGTTGCGATAATCTCTTCTGCTACTAAATCATCCCCAACGCTAATTTTTAGACGTTTTGCTTCATTAGACAAAGCCGCACTTGATACTACGTTTTCTAATGCTTCTGATTGCAAGCCATAAGCAGAAATTTCTTGGCTTGTGAGTTGCCTACCAATTTGGCGTGATATATTTTGTATGGTATTTCTTAAGCTTTGTGCATAGGAAGTAACCGGTATCGGTTCTTCTCCTACCTTGCCAATTGAGCTGATACGTGACCCATCGACACCACCTGAAGCTATGCCTACGAGGCCTAAAGCTAGTAACCCTAATAAACCATAAACAAAGGGTTGATTTTTTTTGCTAATACGCATTGAAGAAAGCATTGATTTAGACCTTTAAAAACTTAAGTTAAGATGTTTTAGGCAACTGTCTAGCGACTGGCAAGTTAAGACTGCAATAACTTGTAATTTTGATGCCTTGACTAGCACGATGATTTATTAGAATAGAACCTTATGGCAAAACCTCCAATTCTAACATTAACAGATATTACGCTTTCTTTTGGGGGAAACCCTGTATTTGATGGATTGGGTATGACAGTTCAAGAAAGCGATAGAGTCTGTTTAGTTGGGCGAAATGGTTCAGGTAAATCAACTTTAATGAAAGTTATTGCTGGATTAATAGAACCTGATCAAGGTAATATTTTCTTGAGGCCTGGTCAAAAAGTTGGATACATGGATCAACATCCTGACTTATCAAATTTTGAAACTTTAGGCGATTATGCTAGATCTGAAATCGATATTATTGATGCATATAAAGTTGATATCATTGCAGAAGGACTCAAATTAAATCTAGATGCATCTCCAACTACTGCTTCAGGCGGTGAAAGACGCAGATCCGCTCTTGTGAAAATTATGGCGGAAGAGCCTGAATTAATGCTTCTGGATGAACCCACTAATCATTTAGACATTGAAGCAATACAATGGCTTGAAGATGAGTTGCGACAAACAAAAAAAGCATTTATTTTAATTTCGCATGATAGAGCATTTCTTCGCAATTTGACCCGAGCAACTCTATGGGTTGATCGTGGTAAGGTGAGACAAAATCCAAAAGGCTTTGAGGCATTTGAAGATTGGCGTGACAAAACTTATGATGAGGAAGATCAGCAACGCCATAAGCTTAACAGATTAATAAAGTCTGAGGCGCGATGGGCTGTTGAAGGAATATCAGCCCGGAGGAAACGCAACCAAGGCCGTGTAAGACGCTTAATTGATTTGAAAGATGAACGTTCGGGTCAAATAAAACGCCAAGGTGCAGCCGCAATGGAATTTGCTGATAGTCCAAAATCTGGAAAATTAGTTGTTGATGCGAATAATATTTCTAAAACATTTGAAGATAAAAATATTGTTAATGATTTATCAATTAAAATTACTAGAGGCGAAAGAATTGCATTGGTTGGTCCAAACGGCGTTGGGAAAACAACTGTTTTAAATATTTTAACAGGATCCTTAGTACCTGATACAGGAACTGTAAAATTAGGAGTAAATCTTTTATCAGCTATATTCGATCAAAATAGGTCAGCTTTAAATCCAAATCAATCACTTTGGGAAAGTTTAACTGAAGATAAAGATTTAGGTGTTTCAGGTAAAAATGATCAAATCATGGTCCGTGGTAATCCAAAACACGTTGTGGGTTATCTAAAAGAGTTCTTGTTTGATGAAAATCAGGCGCGAGGTCCAGTATCCGTTTTGTCAGGTGGTGAAAAAGCTAGATTGCTTCTGTCACGAATAATGGCACGAGAAAGTAATTTACTTGTAATGGATGAGCCTACAAATGATTTAGATGTCGAGACATTAGATTTATTACAAGAAATATTAGATGGCTATGATGGAACTGTTTTATTAGTTAGTCATGACAGAGATTTTTTAGACAGGGTTGCCACAACCACATTAGCCTTTGAAGGAAATGGTAAAGTTGTAGCATATGCAGGTGGTTGGAGCGATTATCAAACTCAGAAAAAATCACAAAATGCTGAAATCATGCATTCGAAGAATAGTAAAAAGAAATCCAAAAAGCATAACAACCAATCGAATGGGTCAAAACAAAATATAAATATAACTTACTCTCAATCAGATAGGCTTAGTAAGCTCCCAAATTTAATTGAGCGGACTGAAGCTGAAATAACAAAGTTAGAGGAATTTCTCTCACAAGAAAATTTATTTATTGATTTTCCTGAGAAATTTCAAAAAGCTACTGATGGATTAATTGAGCGTCATGAGATATTATCAAATCTTGAAACCGAATGGATTGAATTAGAGTCACTAAATAAAGAGGCTTAATACTATGCATATTTAGTTGATAGAAACAAACTAGTTTCTGAGTTTTTTACTCCAGAAAATTTTCTAATTTTTGTCAATATTTCGTCTAATTCATCTAAACTTTGTGTTCCTAGATCTACTATGATATCCCATTTTCCGTTCGTTGTATGCACAGCTTTAACTTGTTGCAAAGCTACAAGTTTTTTTTGTATTAAATGGGCACCAGTTCCTTCAATCTGTATCATTACTAATCCGCGCACTGGTGAAGATTGCACATCTGATTTAGTAATAATAGTAAATCCTAATATTTCGCCATTATTTATAAGTTTATTGATCTTGGTTCTAATAGTTGTTCTGGTTAAGTTGAGTTCAGCGGCGATGGAAGAAATACTTGCTCTACCATTTTTTTTAAGAAAATTAAGTAACGTATTATCCATTTTGTTCATTTTTTTATCCATTATGGGCATTAATCAAATATTATGAGCATTTTTCTCTATTATAATTGATCAATCATCAAGCTAAAAGAATGTTATGGATAATAAAAAATACACATTAATAGGTATTCCGCTTGATTGCGGAAAAACAACAAAAGGCTGTTTGATGGGGCCCGATGCTTATCGCACAGCAGGGATAGTTGAGATGATTAGTGACTTAGGTCATTACGTAGATGATATTGGCAATATTTTTCCTGATAAGTTTGAAGAAAATAATGATAAACATCCTAATTTATACAAGCTAAATGAAAATATAGCATGGATAAAAAAAATATCGCAAATAGCTAAGGATGTGATTAAAAGTTCTATACCTGTTTTTATGGGTGGTGATCATGCACTTTCTGCAGGTTCAGTATCGGGGGTTTCTGCATTTGCTAAAAAAGTAAAAAAGCCCCAATTTGTATTATGGTTAGATGCGCACCCAGACTTCCATACACTTCAATCATCAACAAGTGGAAATCTACATGGAACACCTGTTGCATATTTTACTGGACAAAAAGGTTTTAAAACTTTCCCAAATTTAGAAGCGCCAGTTCCAACTAAAAATATTTTGATGCTAGGATTAAGATCAGTTGATGATGCCGAAAAAAACGCTTTGCAGGAATTTTCCATGTCGGCGATTGATATGAGATATATTGATGAATTTGGAATAAAAAAACCACTAGAAAAATTTCTTAATCATATCAAAGATGTTAACGGAATGTTGCATTTATCTCTTGATGTTGATTTTTTAGATCCAATATCTGCTCCAGGCGTTGGTACAACTGTACCAGGTGGCGCTACTATAAGAGAAGCTCATTTAGTAATGGAAATGTTGCATGATAGTGATTTGCTATGTTCAATTGATTTAGTCGAACTAAACCCTTTTCTTGATAAAAAAGGGCAAACTGCGCACTTAATGATTGATTTGCTAGCATCGGCGCTGGGAAGAAAGATTTTTGATAAATCTACATCTTCATACGTATAAAAATTAATATTTTCATAAAGGGGTTTAATAATGATCAAACCATCAGATAAAGCGTTGGTTCCATTTGTTTCTGTGGATAATATGATGGCTTTAGTTAATCATATTGGTCTTGAGAAAATACTTATTGATTTAGCTTATGAAATTGAGTGTGATTTTAAGAGGTGGCCGCTATTTGATAAATCTCCTCGTGTAGCATCTCATTCTAATGTTGGCGTAATTGAATTGATGCCTACAAGTGATGGTGAGTTGTATGGTTTTAAATATGTAAATGGGCATCCAAAAAATACCAAAAAAGGGTTGCAAACTGTTACCGCCTTTGGGCTGCTGGCAGATGTTGAAACTGGATACCCTAAATTATTAAGTGAAATGACTTTATTAACAGCTTTACGAACTGCGGCAACTTCTGCGCTAGTTGCAAAGTATTTAGCACCTCGCAATTCAAAGGTCATGGCTATGATAGGAAACGGTGCGCAGTCAGAATTTCAATGTATAGCTTTTAAAGCAATTTGTGGAATAGAGAAGGTTTGCCTATTTGATACTGATTCAAATGCAACACAAAAAGCTTTTCTAAATTTAGCAAATTATGGATTAAAAGTTGTAAAATGCAAATCGTCGCAAGAGGCTATATTGAATGCAGATATTATAACTACTTGTACTGCAGATAAGCAATTAGCAACTATCTTAACTGATAATATGGTTGGTGCTGGTGTTCATATTAATGCAATTGGTGGTGATTGTCCTGGTAAAACAGAATTACATAAAGATATTTTATTGCGGTCAGAAATTTTTGTTGAATATCCAGCTCAAACAAGAATTGAAGGTGAAATACAACAATTAAATGAGGATCATCCTGTAACTGAGATATGGGAAGTGATTACAGGTAAGTCTGAAGGAAGAACAAGTGATAGCCAAATAACCTTGTTTGACTCAGTCGGGTTTGCAATTGAAGACTTCTCATCATTGAAGTTTTTATTAAACAAAATTCAAGATACAAATTTCTTTGAAAAGTTAGACATGCTTGCAGATCCAGATGATCCAAGAGATTTATTTGGTATGCTTAATAGAGCAAATACCAGAATAAAATCATACATCTAAATCTTCAACAAATTTTGCATTTTCTTGAATATATTGGAATCTTAATTCAGGTTTTTTACCCATCAATCTATCTACTAAATCATCTGTTTGACCAGGTTCATCTTCATCGATGTTAATTTGAATAAGCTGTCTAGTGGATTTATTCATCGTAGTTTCTTTTAGATCTTTAGCGTCCATTTCACCAAGGCCTTTGAAGCGTGAAATGTCTATACGACCTCTTCCACCTAAACCCTTTTCAATCATATTATTTTTTTCGATGTCATCCATGCAATAAACGCGATTTGCGCCTTGAGTGAGTCTAAATAATGGTGGGCATGCCATATAAAGGTGACCGTTATCAATAAGAGGTCGCATTTGAGTAAAGAAAAATGTCATCAATAAAGATGCTATGTGCGCACCGTCTACATCTGCATCTGTCATTATAATAATTTTTTCGTATCTCAAATCATCAATATTAAACTTTGTTCCTGTTTGAACGCCAAGGGCCTGACAGAGATCATTAATTTCATTGTTAGCTGACATTTTATTACTAGCTGCGCCCAACACATTAAGTATTTTTCCTCTTAGAGGTAAGAGTGCTTGAGTCTTTCGATCTCTTGCCATCTTGGCGGATCCTCCAGCTGAGTCTCCTTCAACAATAAAAAGTTCAGTTCCTTCTCGAGTATTGTTTGAACAATCAGTAAGCTTTCCAGGTAAACGCAGTTTTTTTGTAGCAGATTTTCTTGCAGTGTCTTTTTCTTGTTTTCGCCGTAATCGTTCTTCAGCTTTCAAAACCATATAGTCAAGAATTGCTCCAGCTGATTTGTTATTCGAAGCCAACCAATTGTCAAAATGGTCTCGAACAGAATTTTCAACCCATTTTATAGCTTCAGTTGTTGCCAGGCGATCTTTTGTTTGCCCAACAAATTTTGGTTCTGATATGAAGCATGATACTAATGCGCAGCCTCCGCCCATGACATCATCTCGTGTTATTGATGCGGATTTCTTATTATTTATAAGTTCGCCATAAGACTTAATACCCTTAAGAATTGCAGACCAAAAGCCACTTTCATGTGTTCCGCCTTCAGGTGTCGGAACAGTATTGCAATATGATTGAGTAAAGCTATCGCGTGATGGTGTCCAGTTTATTGCCCATTCAATGTTACCTATAGTACTATGACCAAATTTTTCCGAAAATTGAACTTTACCCGCAAATGGAATTTCAGAGTAAACTGATGAACCTACTAGTCTTTCGTTTAAATAATCTGCAAGTCCATTTGGAAATCTAAATGTGTCTGTGATAGGTGTCTCGTCATTATGCTCAAGACATTTAGGATCAACTTTCCATCTTATTTCTACACCAGAAAATAAATAAGCTTTAGATTTTGCCATTGCATAAAGGCGTTTTGCTTTAAAATTTAAAGATTTTCCAAATATTTCTGGATCAGGATGAAAGGTAACGCTTGTTCCACGTCTATTCTGAACTGAACCAAGGTTTTTAAGTTTGCCTTGTGGTAAGCCACGAGAAAACTCTAATGCAAATAACTCTCTATTCTTTGCAACTTCTACTCTAACAAAATCTGAAAGCGCATTAACTACTGATGAACCAACTCCATGCAAGCCACCTGAAGTTTCATAGTTTTCGCCAGAAAATTTTCCACCAGCGTTAAGTGTACAGAATATTATCTCCAGAGCAGATTTATTTGGAAATTTTGGATGCACATCAACAGGAATTCCACGTCCATTATCTCTAACAGTTACATGGAAGTTTTCATGAAGCTCAACTTCAATCCAAGTAGCGTGACCAGCAACAGCTTCATCCATTGAGTTATCAATAATTTCTGCAACCATATGGTGAAGTGCGCGATCATCAGTTCCACCTATGTACATGCCGGGACGAAGTCTAACATGCTCCATATCTTCTAAAACTTGAATTGAAGATGCGTCGTATGACTTGTCTATAGGTGTATCATCTGAAAAAAGATTATCGGCCATTATGGGCTCATTTATTCCGTGTTTGCTCGCTAATCTTTATCTTATAGGAATTAATAACATTCGAGTATAGTAGAAATCCCTTAATTAATGTTTATAAATTGACATAATTAAATTATCATTAAGTTACACCCATCAAGTGAGGGCAAAATGGAAATTTTGTTATGTTCTCAAAGCCATCTTCAGTTACTAGTACCTGATCTTCTAATTTAATAGAAAAGTCACCCTTTTCAGGCGAAACTAATGCTTCAACGCATAGAACCATTCCAGCTTTTAGTTTGTAATCAAAAGCTCCATCAATAAAATTATCTGAATAACTTATTAATGGCCACTCATCACATAATCCAACCCCGTGAAACCTACAGCTATATTTACCTTTGTCATATTGAGAGTCTAATTGATGGCCATTAAATGTCAGGTCTCTAAAAGGGGTGTCAGGTTTAAGCATCTCCATATTTGTCATTATGTGTTCATGAGCATGTTGCATTGCATAAACCATATCTGCCCTTGGTTTTTCACTTCCAATCCACCATGTTCGGGAAACATCTATGCAAAATCCGTAACATCCAATCAAATCAGTATCAAAGGCCAAAATCTCATTATTTTGTAATTGCCTTGGGCCACATTCTTGAAACCAAGGGTTTGTCCTTGGGCCGGTTGTTAATAAGCGAGTTTCTATCCATTCGCCACCGCGTGCAATATTTGACTTATGTAATTCTGCCCAAATCGCATCTTCAGACATTCCAATTGATATTTTATTTTGCATTTCATGTATTGATAACTCACATGAATGACTAGCGCATTTCATTGCAAGAATTTCATCAGGACCTTTTATTGATCTGCACTTTTCTGTACATTCCTCACCATCCATTATTTCAAAACCCTGTGCCTCAAGCGCACGGATGCCGTGGATCATCCCTTTGTCCAAGCCAAGGTTCATATTTTTTCCACCATGTTCCATTATAAGCTCAGTTATTTCTGAAGAGAATAAATCTGCGGCAACATCTATTTTATCACCTCTATCAAAGTAAAAAAGATCTGCACCTGATCGTTGTTCTTTTACTAGAGAATTGAAAGAAGATAGGAACGGTGAATTCTTATAATCCCATATTACCATATAGCCATCTGCACATAATAAGACGGCACGAAATGGATTATGAGTATTCCATAATTGCATATTAGTGCTGTCTGTTGCATACCGAATATTTAATGGGTCAAACATTAATAACCCGCCCCAATCACGATCTACAATGTGTTGTGTGAGGCGCTGCCAACGGTATTCCCTCATTTTTGTAAGATTAGGTTGTACTAATCCTGCTTTTTTCCATTCATTTATGGCTAATAATGTTGGGCCTATTTCAACTCTATTGCTATTATTAGGTGTTCCGTCTACCAAAAATTGACCTTGAGATGGATCAATTTTTCTTATTTCTGAATATTTATTTTGCATTTTATTAATTCCATGTAATACTGTTTCATTACTATTTATTGTAAATTTTGCTTTATTAAAAACGGCAAAAGTGTCGTATTTAACTTTGATCAATTAATAAATTTTCAAAAATCTATATGATAAATTACGATTTTCATTTGTAACTAATTTTTTTTAATGGAATTATGTAAAAATGATTAATAATTTTAATAATATATTCCAAGATCATTTGCCAGTGTCGCCCTGGCATGAATTAGCGTTGAAAAAATTACCTGGAATTAACCCATTAAAGCGTGAGGATTGGATAATTATAGACTCAGCATTTGATCGACAGATGCAATATGTGAATTATTTATTGCAAGAGCATACATGTGATGTTCTGAAATTGGATGATTGTGCTGAAGAAGCATCAAAAGAATTATTAAAAAATATTTTAGCTTCTTTGAGAAATAAAAAAGAATATACCGTCAATAGGCATAGTGTAACTAGACCAGATGGGCGTATAATTCAATTAAATTGGGATAAATGTCTATTGACTTCAAGATTGTTGGTTCAACAAGATTTATGTATAATGATGAAAGATGATAAAGAACATTTCTTAGCTGGAGCGGCCATTTGTTTCCCCGCAAGTTGGAAATTGTCTGAAAAAATAATGCAACCTATGAGTATTATTCATAAACCTGTTGATGAGTTCACGGACAACATAGCTAGTAGGGTGGAAAGAATGTTCTGCTTAATGAATTCAAAGCAAGATATGTGGAGAGCCAATTGGTTGATCTATAATGATCCAAATTTACATCAACCAAGACGATCAACGGAAGCTAGGTCAAGAGATTTAACCAAAGAGCGGTGGGTGAGGGTTGAAAGGCAGACATTTTGTAAGTTACCAGAAACTCAGGCTATAATCTTTGGTATACATACGTATGTAGTCCCGATTGATATTCTTAGTAATATTCAGCGGGAAACATTATTAAATGCTATAAATTAAAAAGCCCTCACAATAAACTGTAAGGGCTTTTTTTAATAAATTTGATTTAGCAACTATAATACATTTGGAACTCTACAGGATGTGGAGTGTGTTCATAAGTTGTGTTTTCTTCTTCTTTAAGTTCAATATATCCATCAATTTGTGATTTTGTAAAAACGCCACCTTCAAGTAAGTAATCATGATCTGATTTCAATTCTTCAAGAGCCTCGCGTAAAGAGCCGCATACTGTAGGAATACCTGCTAATTCTTCTGCAGGTAAGTCATAGAGATCCTTGTCTGATGCAGGGCCTGGATCAATTTTGTTTCTTATCCCATCTAGACCTGCCATCAATAGTGCAGAAAAACAAAGGTATGGATTCGCTGCAGGATCTGGGAAGCGTGCTTCCACACGTTTCGCTTTTGGAGATTCTGCCCATGGAATTCGTACACATCCAGAACGATTTCGAGCAGAGTATGCTCTGAGAACAGGTGCTTCAAAACCAGGGATTAAGCGTTTATAACTGTTTGTAGATGGGTTAGTAAAAGCATTAAGTGATTTTGCATGTTTCAAAATTCCACCAATAAAATATAACGCATCGTCAGATAAATCTGCATATTTATCACCTGCAAAAAGTGGTTTTCCTTTTTTCCAGATAGACATATTCACATGCATCCCAGTGCCATTATCACCATAAATTGGCTTAGGCATGAAGGTTGCAGACTTGCCATAAGCATGTGCAACATTATGGATAATATACTTATATTTTTGCAACTCATCAGCCTGTTTGACGAGGGTTCCAAAAACCAGCCCAAGCTCATGTTGACATGATGCGACTTCATGATGATGTTTGTCTACTTTCATACCAATGTTTTTCATTGTAGAGAGCATTTCACCGCGCAAATCATGAGATGCATCAGTTGGATTTACCGGGAAGTATCCACCTTTTATGCCTGGACGATGACCCATATTACCCATTTCAAATTCAGTATCTGTGTTCCAAGAAGCATCTGATGCATCAACTTCATAGGATACTTTATTTATGGTGTTTGAGTATCTAACATCATCAAATAAGAAGAATTCTGCTTCTGGGCCCCAGAAAGAAGTATCTCCAATGCCTGAAGCAATTAGATGCTCTTCAGCGCGCATTGCAGTTGATCTAGGGCAGCGTTCGTATGTTTCGCCAGTATCTGGTTCTACAACATGACAATGAACACACAAAGTTTTTTCAGCGTAGAATGGGTCAAGATATGCACTATCACAATCGGGAATTAACTTCATATCAGATTCTTCGATTGATTTCCATCCAGCTATAGATGAACCATCGAACATGAATCCACCTTCTAGAAAATCTTCATCAACTTCATCATTTATAACCGTTACATGTTGAAGTCGGCCACGTGGGTCTGTAAACCTAATATCAACATATTTTATATCTTCATCCGCTATGCGTTTTACAAGATCTTTTGCGCTCATTTTGAGCTCCTTTCGTTACTTATTCTTAACTTAGTATTAATTTTTATAGTGCATCTACACCGTCTTCACCTGTGCGAATACGTATTGCTTGCTCAATATTAGAAACAAAAATTTTACCGTCCCCAATTTTGTCGGTACGTGCAGCCCCAATTATAGCATCAATGACTATTTCTGTTTGATCATCTGGTATTACTACTTCAATTTTTATTTTTGGTAAAAAGTCAACAACGTACTCAGCTCCACGGTATAGCTCAGTGTGTCCTTTTTGGCGGCCAAAGCCTTTTGCCTCAATAACTGATAAACCTTGCACGCCGACTTCTTGCAGTGACTCTTTAACTTCATCAAGCTTAAAGGGTTTAATAATAGCTTCAATTTTTTTCATGTTATATACCTATGTATTCATTAGCTATTAAACATGCACCATTTTTAATCTGATAGATCAATTTAAGTGTTAATTTTCATACGCAAGCAAATTAGTATTTTGCATTTATGATTAAATATTAGGCAAGATGATTAAATTTTAATCATTATAAAATATTTTTAGATGTGTGCATTTTCTACTGGTGTAAAATAAATCCTTAGGCTAGAAGACGCGAAATCTGACTTATAGATTTTAATGCGGGTGTGGCGGAATTGGTAGACGCACCAGATTTAGGTTCTGGCGCCGCAAGGCGTGGGGGTTCAAGTCCCTTCACCCGCACCATATTAAAATCTAACTAATTGTAATCATTTATAATTGTACAATATTTCATAACCCTGTTATGGATCTACTATGGAGAATATATATTTATTACCTGCAGCTTTGTTTCCTGCGATACCCTTAATGATGATATCATTTGGCAATAGATATACTACTCTTGCTACATTGATAAGAAAAATACATACGACCTTATGTCTAGACACTTGACTAAAGAAGATAAGGAAACAAATAGTTATCTAAAGCAAATTGATGTATTAAGAAAGCGTCTTACTCTTAATCGTGCAACATCAACACTTGCAGCAATGGCGTTTATTACTAATCTAATTGCTATTTATTTTGCTTACGTAGAAAATTTTACATCCTTTGGGGTTATGTTCATAGCAAGTTTAATAATGTTTGGGTTAGCATTAGTACTGTATATCATAGAATTACAGTTAGCTACTAAAGCATTAGATACACACTTACAGGATTTAGCTGAACTCTAATGTTCTGCATATAAACTGGTAAAAAACTAATATTTCAGCTAGATATTAATAATAAATTTTTAGGATATGTATAATGAGTGATATATTGAAGTGGGGTATCTTAGGGTGCTCGAAGTTTGCTTTAGAGCATATGCTACCAGCTATGCAGCTAGCCAAAAATAATAAATGTATAGCTATTGCAACATCAGATAATTCAAAGGCGAAACCATTTTTAGAAATAAATTCTGATATCAATATATATAACGATTATAATAAGTTATTAAATGATACTAATGTAGATGCAGTATACATACCTCTACCAAATCATTTGCATGTAGAGTGGACAAAGCGGGCGATATTAGCAGGCAAACATGTCTTATGTGAAAAACCAATTGCGTTAAATGCAAAAGATATTGATGAGCTGATTCAGCTCAGGGATCAAACTGGCTTACATGTGGCAGAAGCTTATATGATCCTTCATCATCCTCAATGGACATATGCAAAAAAATTATTAAAATCTGGAGCGATTGGTAACTTGGTCCAAGTTGATGGTGTTTTCTCGTATAATAACGCAAATGATCGTAATAATATCCGCAATCATTCAATTTCAGGTGGTGGAAGCCTTCTAGACATCGGAGTTTATACATTTGGTTCAACACGATTTATGACAGATGAGGATCCTGAAAAAATAACTCAAGCATCGATTAATTGGGAAAATGATGTTGATGTATGGTCAAGTGTATCTGCTCAATTTCAAACTTTTAAATTTCTAGGTGTTACCTCGATGAGAATGTACCCTAGGCAAGAAATGAATTTTCACGGATCAGATGGATTAATAAGATTAACTTCTCCTTTTAATCCTCAAGTTTTTGGTGAAGCTGAAGTTCATATTTTTTCTGGAAAGGAGATACAATCAATTAAAAAGTTCACAACTGAAAATCATTATGTAAAGCAACTAGAGTCTTTTTATTCAACCATTAGCACTGGGAGCGAGTATATTTGTAATTTAGAGTTCTCAAAGGGTACGCAGCAAATGATAGATATGGTTTTTGAACATGAAGCCTCTTCTAAACTTTAACTTATGCTTTTTAAACCATAGTTACACATGTTTTTTGCTCTTCATTCCAAACCATGCCAGGCAAACAAAATGTATCGGGATTTATTCCTCTGTTAGGGCAAGAATTAGTGTTTTGAGCTAACAGAGGCGATGATAGAAATATTATAAATAATATGGTAAATATTTTCATTATATTCTCCTGTAAAAAATTAAGTAAATTGCTATGCTAGCTCATCTATATTTTACTATATAATATTTTATGATTTGATACAAATTTATACATATAGGTCATCTAATAATTCGCCCTTGCAAGCATGGCCTTGCACCCTTAGAAGGGCGTCAGTTTTTCTCATGCATGCGGGTTTATCTTTTTTGATATACTCCTAACTTAAAGGATAAATAAATGGCAATTACTGAAACCCTGAATGAAGGCTTGAAACGAGGTTACACTATAAAAGTAACAGCTGCTGAGCTTGATGCAACTGTGAATGCAAAATTAACAGAAGCTCAACCAAATATTGAACTTAAAGGTTTCCGAAAAGGTAAGGTACCTATGGCTATGCTGAAAAAGCAGCATGGGCCAGCTCTATTAGGTGAAGCTATGCAGGAAACTGTTGATGGTGAAATGAACTCTCATCTTGAAAAATCTGGTGATAAGCCAGCAGGTCAACCTGAAATGAAAATGACCAATGAAAATTGGAAAGACGGCGATGATGTTGAAGTAAGTGTTTCGTATGAATGCCTTCCGATCGTACCTGAAGTTGATTTTTCTAAAATAAAACTAAGTCAGATGGTTGTTAAAGCTGGTGAAGCTGACATTAAAGAAGCGCTGGATAACCTTGCTGAAACTTCACAAGATTTTGAAGATAAAAAAGCAGGTTCAAAAGCTAAGAATGGTGATCAAGTTGTAATTAACTTTTTAGGAAAAGTTGATGGAGAAGCATTCGATGGCGGGCAGGCGGATGATTATCCATTGGTACTTGGATCAAATAGTTTCATACCTGGTTTTGAAGAGCAATTAGTTGGTTCAAAAGCTGGTGATGATGTTGAGGTTAATGTTTCATTTCCCGGTGATTATGGTGCTGAAAACCTTGCAGGCAAAGATGCTATATTTTCATGCAAAATCAATGCAGTAAAATCTGCAATTAAAGCTGAAATAAACGATGAGCTTGCAAAAAAGTTTGGTGCTGAAGATTTAAACGATCTTAGAAATAAAATATCTGAGAGATTAGAAGAAGAGTTCAAGGGTGCATCTCGTATTGTTATGAAACGCGATTTGATGGACAGTTTAGAGAAACTTGTAGATTTTGAACTACCTGAAGGTTTAGTTTCAACAGAAGCTGGGCAAATAGCTCACCAGTTATGGCATGAAGACAATCCTGATGTTGAGGGTCATGATCACCCTGAAATTGAAACAACTGATGAGCATACAAAGCTTGCAGTTCGTCGTGTACGATTAGGTTTGTTACTAGCTGAAGTTGGTAACATTAAAGAAATAACGGTATCTGATACTGAAATGCAACAAGCTGTCATACAACAAGCGCAGCAATATGGATCGAATGCACAACAATTTTTTGAATATGTGCAAAAAAATCCACAGGTTCAGCAACAAATACGTGCGCCTTTGTTTGAAGAAAAAGTTGTTGATCACATCGTCTCAGTAGCCAAAATGACTGATAATGAAGTATCAAAAGAAGAATTACAAAAAGCAGTTGAGGCTTTAGAAGACTAAAAAATATTAAAAACACCTGCTTAGATATGAGCAGGTGTTTTGTTTTTTTTGTGCAATATCATCATTTATATATGAAACACGTCTTGAAGCGGGTTTGTGAGCGCACTAGAGTAATAAAAAATATATACATTACAGGCAGGAAATAAATGCGTGACCCCTTAGAAGTTTATAATAATACACTAGTACCAATGGTTGTCGAACAGACATCTAGAGGTGAACGTTCATTTGATATTTTTTCACGTTTATTAAAAGAACGAATAATTTTTGTTTCTGGTCCTGTCCATGATGGAATGTCTACTTTAATTGTTGCACAACTTTTGTTTTTAGAAGCAGAGAATCCCAAGAAAGACATATCGATGTATATTAATAGTCCTGGTGGTGTAGTGACAGCAGGAATGGCCATATATGATACTATGCAATACATTCGTCCAAAAGTTTCTACTTTGTGCGTTGGACAAGCTGCATCAATGGGATCTTTATTACTGGCTGCTGGTGAAAAAGGTATGAGATTTGCATTGCCTAACGCCCGCGTGATGGTCCATCAACCATCTGGAGGATTTTCTGGTCAGGCTTCTGATATAGCACTTCATGCAAAAGAGATTTTAGAATTAAAAGATCGTTTAAATAAAATCTATGTTAAACATTGCTCGCAAAAATTAAGTACCGTTGAAGATGCTTTAGATCGAGATAATTTTATGACAGCTGAAGAAGCAAAAGACTGGGGTCTTATTGATGAAATTGTCCAAAAAAGAGAAGATTGATAGATAAAATAATTGTAATAAATATACTATTGTCCTTAAAGTTATTCTGAAATACTTTAATTAAAATGGTAGAATATGTGGAGTAATGAATGTCTGATTCAAAGGATGCTGATGCAAAAGATACATTATACTGTTCTTTTTGTGGTAAAAGTCAGCATGAAGTCCGCAAACTTATAGCTGGACCAACAGTTTTCATTTGTGATGAGTGTGTTGAATTATGTATGGATATAATTCGCGAAGAAGCAAAAGCTGGGGTTGTTAAGTCTGGAGAAGGTGTTCCAACGCCTGCTAAAATATGTCAGATATTAGATGATTACGTAATCGGTCAGGATGTTGCAAAACGAGTTTTATCTGTAGCAGTTCATAACCATTATAAGCGTTTAGACCATTCTGATACTAATGAAGAAATTGAATTATCAAAATCAAATATTTTATTAGTTGGTCCAACTGGTTGTGGTAAAACTTTATTAGCCCAAACTTTAGCTCGTGTAATTGATGTGCCATTTACAATGGCAGATGCTACAACCTTGACAGAAGCTGGCTATGTTGGTGAAGATGTTGAAAATATAATTTTAAAGCTTTTGCAAGCTTCTGAATACAACGTAGAACGCGCCGAACGTGGCATAGTCTATATTGATGAAGTTGATAAGATTACAAGAAAATCTGATAACCCATCAATAACTAGGGATGTATCTGGTGAGGGTGTTCAGCAAGCATTATTGAAAATCATGGAGGGTACTGTTGCATCAGTGCCACCTCAAGGTGGAAGAAAACATCCACAGCAGGAATTTTTAAAAGTTGATACAACCAATATATTATTCATTTGTGGCGGTGCTTTTGCTGGATTGGATAAAATTATTAGCCAAAGAGGCCAAGGTTCAGGCATTGGATTTGGTGCTGATGTAAAAGATGAAGAAAGCCGTGGTATTGGAGAAATTTTTTCGGAAATGGAACCTGAAGACCTATTAAAATTTGGTTTAATTCCAGAGTTTGTTGGGCGCTTGCCTGTATTAGCTACCTTAACTGATTTAGACGAAGACGCACTTGTAACTATCCTCTCGGCACCTAAAAATGCATTGGTTAAGCAATATCAAACATTATTTTCGCTAGAAAATACAAATTTAACATTTACAGATGAGGCACTAAAGGCAATTGCGAAGCGTGCGATCGCTCGCAAAACTGGAGCTAGGGGCTTAAGGTCGATATTAGAGGATATCCTTTTAAACACTATGTTTGAATTACCTGGTCTAAAAAATGTTGAAGAAGTTGTCGTTAATGTTGAATCTGTTGTTGGAGAAAGCGAGCCATTAATAGTTTATTCCGATACTGCCAAAAAAGCTTCGGCTAGCTGATTACAAAAGTATCATTTTGATGAATTAACTAATACTAGACTGTAGACAATGATTGCTGCATAAGAAAAACGTTTAATTTAAAGGCTATAGTGATGGAATTTTTGAAAAGTTTAGTGACCTGGTGGAATTCTCAAACCCTAAACACTCGTTTACATACATGGAGAAATGGTGTGAAAGTTGGTGAGGATGAGCAAGGAAACATATATTACACTACGCGTGATGAAAAAAGACGTTGGGTTATTTTTAATGGTGAAGCTGAAGCGTCTCGTGTAAACGCAGATTGGCATGGATGGTTACATCATACGTTTAAAGAAACTCCAAAGAATAAACCCCTTGATCATAAGAATTGGGAAAAACCACACCAAGAAAATCTAACAGGTACAATTTCGGCTTATGTGCCAGATGGCAGTTTAAAAAGTATTGAACCAAAAAAACGAACTGATTATGAGGCTTGGCAGCCAGAATAGGGGCCTGAATGTCTAATTCTAAGATAGAAACAGCAGTTGGTGGATTGGTTTTAACATTAGCCATTGGTTTCTTGATTTATTTATTAAATTCGACAAATCTCATTGATAATAAAGGTGGCTTAAATCTTAAAGCTTCTTTTAGGTCAGCTGATGGAATTACAGCTGGTACAGACGTCAGGATGGCTGGTGTTAAAATCGGCACTGTGACTGGCATGAGGTTAGATCCGGAAAGTTTTCGAGCTGAAGTATTATTTAGTTTACGTGAAGATTTAAAGATTCCTGATGATAGTGGCGTAGCCGTAAGTCAGGACGGTCTACTAGGAGGGTCTTTTGTTGAAGTTATACCTGGTGGCTCTGAGTTTGAATTACAAGAAGGTGCAGAATTTTTAGACACGCAAGGTTCTGTAAGTTTAGTTTCATTGTTATTAAAATTTGTTACAAGTGGTGATTGATGCGGGTTTTAACATTTCTGTTTATTGTCTTGGCCCAAACAGTTCTAGCTCAGGGCTCTATTAAGGTTACAAATGGTTCTGGAGCATTATTAAGAACATTAGATAGACTTTCAGGCAATGTAGCTGACTTCAAAATAACTAATGGTGAAGAAATTGCTCTGGGAAATATTAATGTTTTAATGAAAGAATGTAGATATCCCTCACAATCTATAGATAGTAATGCCTTTGCATTTTTAGTTATATCTGGACAAGAAACAGAGAAGTTATTTTTCGAAGGATGGATGATTTCTAGTAGTCCAGCTCTTTCTGCATTAGAGCACCCCAGATATGATGTGTGGGTATTAAAATGCATCCCTTATTTAAAAGGTAACTTTATTTACCAACGCACCTTTTAGTAGTTTAAGGTACTCTTTTTGCGATATTTCTATACATCCTAAAGTTTGGAGATGAGAATTTTGAAACTGTGCATCAAAAAGAGTAAATCCACAAATATTCAAATGGTCGACTAAATGTTTCAAGGCTATTTTTGATCCGTTGGATTCTTTTGAGAACATACTTTCTCCAAAAAATGCAGATCCCAATGTCACACCATAAACGCCACCAATTAAAGTTTTGTTTTTAATAATCTCTACACTATGTGCATTTCCGATGTTAAATAATTTTTGGTATGATTCATAAATACTTGAATTAATCCACGTCTCATTTCTATCAGCACATGCAGACACCACTTCACTAAATTGTGAATCGAATGTTACCGTGTAATCACCTTTCTTAATAACTCTTTTTAGAGAGCGCGATATATGAAACCCATTTAATGGAATTATACCTCGTAACTTGGGTTCAACCCAGTATACTTCATTACTTTTAGCATTATCTGCCATTGGGAAAACACCATTAGCGTAGCCTTGAAGTAATAAATTGGGATCTATGATAGAGTTGGGGAGCATTTCACTCACTGATGTGTTTTCTTAAAAACTTTTTTCAAGCCACTTTTCCAACCAGTGGATATCATAATCCCCATTCTGAATATCTTTTTCATCTAGGAGAGCATTAAATAATGGTGTAGTTGTATCAACGCCATCAACAATTAATTCATCTAACGCACGACGTAATCTTGCTAGAGCAGCAGGCCTGCTAGTACCTGAAACTATTAACTTTCCAATCAAACTATCATAATAGGGTGGTATTGAATAACCTGCATATAATGCACTATCCATTCGTACGCCCAATCCGCCAGGTGCATGAAATGTTGATACAGTCCCCGGACAGGGCGTAAAATTAGGTAATTTCTCTGCATTAATTCTGACTTCAATTGAATGGCCTTTGATTTCCAAATCTTCTTGTTTGAATGTCATCTCTTCACCAGATGCAACGCGTAATTGTTCTTTGACTAAATCAACTCGAAATATAGTTTCAGTAACTGGATGCTCTACTTGTAATCGAGTATTCATTTCAATGAAGTAAAATTCACCATCTTCGTAAAGAAATTCAATAGTTCCTGCGCCAGAATATCCAATATTGGCCACTGCTTCTGAACAGGTTGAGCCAATTTTATCACGTAACTCAGTTGTAATAGTTGGTCCTGGTGCTTCTTCAAAAACTTTTTGATGACGACGTTGTAAAGAGCAATCTCTTTCACCAAGATGTACTGCTGTCCCTTTACCATCCCCAAATACTTGTACTTCAATATGTCTAGGCTTTTGTAGATATTTTTCGATGTATACTTCATCATTTCCAAACGCAGCTTTTGATTCTGATCTAGCAGAGCCAAATGCTTCGTTTAAATCATTTTTTGTGAGCGCCAGTTTCATTCCACGACCACCGCCACCAGCGGTTGCTTTTACAATCACTGGAAAACCCATTTCGTCTGAAACCTTATGAGCTTCCTCTAATGTTGGAACCCCACCAGGTGAACCAGGAACACATGGAACACCAAGGTTTATCATAGTTTCTTTTGCAGTGATTTTATCACCCATCATACGAATATGTTCTGCACTAGGTCCAATAAAAGTAATTCCATGGTCTTCTAATACTTGTACAAAAGAAGCATTCTCAGATAAGAAACCATATCCAGGATGAACAGCTTCAGCTCCTGTAATTTCGCAAGCTGCTATTATTGCAGCTACATTTAAATAACTGTCAGATCCTGATGGAGGTCCAATGCAGACACTTTCATCTGCCATTCTAACATGCATCGCATCACTATCTGCTGTTGAATGAACCGCAACAGTTGCTACACCTAATTCTTTGCAAGCTCTAATAACTCTTAAAGCAATTTCACCACGATTGGCGATCAGAATTTTAGAAAACATTTGTTTACTCCACTACTGATTATTCAATTATGATCAGCGGCGTGCCAAACTCAACTGGTGTGCCGTCTTCTACTAATATTCGAGCAACTTTACCTGATTTTGGAGCCGGTATTTGGTTCATTGTCTTCATGGCTTCTACTATAAGAATAGTTTGTCCTTCAGTAATTTTATCTCCAATAGAAATAAACGGTTCTGAACCTGGTTCAGCTTGAAGATAAACAGTCCCTACCATTGGTGAAGTAACTGCGCCAACTATACTAGCGGGATCTTCTGGTGCTGAATTTTGAATTGGTGTGGTCTCTTGGGCGTGAGATATAGCTGAGGGTGCTGTTAAGATTTGAGGTTGAGCTACAGCTGATATTGAGCCTTGAATAGGAGCAAATGCTCTTGTTACGCGAACGTCTAATGTACTATCTGCACCATATTCTCGTTTTATACGCACTTCTGCTAAATCGTTGGTTTTGAGAACTTCGGCTAATGCCTGTATAAACTTTACGTCTGTGTCCTGATCTTTTTTTGTCATTTGTACCTCAAGAAAGCTTATGGGTTTAGCCCCATTAAATTGTATATAAGCTAATTATATCTAAGATAAAAGTCTGTTAGGTGGTTTAATTAATATTGATAAACTTATTTACCCATATTTTTTATATCTAATATTAAATCTTCTGCTTTTAACCATTCTATACTACCAGGTGATGATGTTCCTAAGGTTCTCTTTGCGTGATGCATTGCATCTTTAAATTTGCCATAAAGTGCATATCTTTCAGCAGTTAAAAGTGAAGCCCATCCTGTTTCTCCAATTTGAGAATATGCGATTGCTAGTTCTCTTAGCAACCTGCCATTATTTGGATCTTTGACATAGACATTCTTTAATAAGTTAACAGAAGATTTGTATTCACCAATGCTATTTAAAGCTCTTGCATACCCTATATTTAGTAAAAATTGATTTGGTTCCAATTCCAATGCTCGCTTGTAGTACTTTACGGCTTCATTTGCATTTCCATTTTCTAATAGGAATTGTGCTTTTAATTCGTTGTAATATGGATCATTGGGTTTTATGTTCAATAAGCTATCTATTGCTTTTTTTGCAAGGTTAAAATCTGGTAGCCGATGATATGCAATCGCTCGAGTGTATATACTTAATTCGTCATTATTTTGGTAATCTGATGCACGTAAAATTCTATTAGGTTTATCTGTAAACCCTATAAATTTTGCGCGCATTCTTTTAAACAAATAATCAAGATTTTTATCTTTGGGTTTAATTTTATAACTTAATGATTCTAGGGATTTATTAATACTAGATATTCGTTGAGTATTTAATGGGTGTGTTTGTATATATGGATCTTGTCGTTTGGCTGTAAGGAATTCTTGACCTTTAAATATCTCAAGAACTTCTAATGCAGCATTTGGGTTTATATTTGCATCTGCCATTAATTTAATACCAGTTTGATCTGCACTTGCTTCTTGTGTTCTTGTATTTTTAAGAAAAGCTCGCTTTGAAGCGCTTTGGGTGCCAGCAGCTAATCCAATTACTAAATTAGTATCACCAGCGGCTAAGCCAGCGGCTGCACTTAATGCCATGCCAATTCCAGCAACAGTTTTTGCACTTTCAATATCTGTCATTCTTTTGATATAATGACCACCTATAATGTGAGCAACTTCATGAGCAATAACAGATTGCAATTGTTCTACAGTTTCTAATTTTGTTATTAGGCCATAATGAATAAAAATGTATTGTCCACTTGTTACAAAAGCATTCATTGAACTATCATTAACTACAAGGACATTGAAGCTTTCTTTGTCAATTTTTGTGTTTTCTAATAATGGTGCTGTAATAATTCTTAAAGTTTCTTCAATTTCAGCATCTCTTATTAAATCTTTTCCAAAAACTATATTTGGCAAAAGCAATGAGGTTAAAAAAAATATTAATATGATTTTTTTCATGATATCATCAAGATAGAATTATACGCTTACAATTACAATTTAAGATTTAAATATAAAAATAAAGCCCACATAAAGTGGGCTTTATTTTTCTAAGATTTAGACCACCAACCTCGTCGTTTTGGCTTTGTTGGCACTTCGTCTTCTAAGCCTATAGATTTACCTTCTGGACTAATTTTTACATCTTCAGATGCTTCAACAGTAGATTTTTTAGCCTTCGTTAAGCTCTTTGTTTTCTTTTCCTCTGCCTTGATCCCACTTGAGCTTGATTTGCCAGTGCTTTTTTTGGCTTTTGGTTGTGATTTTTTTGGTTTTCCCGAATCTTTATTCTTTTTTGCATCAGCTTCATCCGCTTCTATTTGAGCTTTTGTACGTCGTTTCCGTTTTTTTGGTTTTATTTCTTCGCTAATTTCTACAACAGATTGTTTAGCATCAGATGGTTTTTCTGAAATATTTATTTCAATCTCAGTTATATCTTTTATTTTTGGTTTTCTTTTCGATTTAGCTGCTTTGGGTTCTATTGACTGTTCTTTAACAGGCTCTAATTCTACAAAATTAGATTTATCAGAACTTGGTGCATCTCCTTGATTAACGTCTTCAGCTTCATTTGATGTATTTGGTGCAATTTCATCTTTACGAGGTTTTCTACGTCTCCTTCGGCGTCGCTTTTTAGGTTTATCGTCATCATCAAGATTGGTGGATGTTTCAGATTCCTCAGTACTTTTTGTTACATCTATATTTGCTACTGCTTCCATTTCTCTTGCAGTAGGCATATCAAAAACATCTGCTATAATACGTGATGATGTTTTGCGTTTTTCCAATTCGTAATCTGTGCCAACCATTGATGAAGATGCTTCAATAATAATTGAAATAGCATATTGAGACTCAATTAAGGCAATATTTTCTCTTTTATGATTTAATAAATAATTTGATATACCTACAGGTACAGTCGCTTGAATTTCTTTAGTCCGTTTTCTTATTGCTTCTTCTTCAATTTCTCGAAGAATTGATAGTGCTTGGCTATCATCAGAACGTACTAAGCCAGTACCAAGGCAATGTGGACACTCTTTTGTAGTTGCCTCTAACATTCCTGGCCTTAATCTTTGGCGAGACATTTCCATAAGGCCAAAACCTGAAATCCGACCTACTTGAATGCGAGCTCTGTCAGATTTCAATTTATCTTTCATACGTTTTTCGACTGCTATATTATTTCGACGTTCTTCCATGTCTATGAAATCAATTACGATCAACCCAGCTAGATCGCGTAATCTTAATTGTCGGGCAACTTCATCTGCAGCTTCAAGATTTGTTTTCAGCGCAGTTTTCTCAATTGAAGACTCTTTGGTTGCTTTTCCTGAATTTACATCCACTGCAACTAATGCTTCTGTCACACCAATCACAATATACCCTCCAGATTTAAGTTGGACTGTTGGGTTGAACATGCCTCCTAGGTAATTTTCAACCTGATATCGAGCATATAGAGGCATTTTGTTTTTGTATTGCTTCACGCGTTTGACATGCGATGGCATTAACATCGTCATGTAAGCTTTTGCTGCTTCAAAACCACGTTCACCTTCAACAATAATTTCGTCAATATCATTATTATATAAATCACGAATTGAACGTTTTATTATATCACCTTCTGCATAAATTTGAGTGGGTGCTATACTTTCTAGTGTGATGTCTCTGATTTGTGTCCATTGGCGCATAAGATATTCATAGTCTCTTAGTATATCATCTCGATTACGCTTAGCGCCCGCTGTTCGTACAATAAGCCCTGCACCTTTTGGTACGTCTAATTCACTTGTGATTTCTTTTATTTTTTTTCTGTCTTGTACATTTGTAATCTTACGAGATATTCCACCACCTCGAGCTGTATTAGGCATTAAAACACAATATCGACCAGCTAATGATAGATATGTTGTTAATGCAGCACCTTTATTTCCACGTTCTTCTTTCACAACTTGAATTAACAATATTTGACGAACTTTAATTACTTCCTGTATTTTATATCTTCTTGGGCGCGGCTTTCTAGGTCGTACTTCTTCTTCTATATCGTCATCTGCTACAGACTCTATTCCATTATCTGATTGCGTATCATCCATCTCCAATTTAACACTATCATTAATATCAGTGTCTATGGGTTCATCTGATGTGATTTCAGGATCAATATTGTCTGAAATATTGTCAGAAGACTTATCATTTTCATTCTCATGAACACTTTTGTCAGAATCTATATTATTTTTTTCACCATCTGCGTAATCAACTTCTTCATGCGTTTCGCTAAGGTTTTCTATAATATCAGATGATGTGGTTACATCATTATTAGCGTCTTCTGCTATAACTTTTGCTTTTCGTTTTCTAATCCGAGATTTTTTTTGTTGAGCTATATTAGCTTCTTCTTCCAATGATTTTGCATAAGCTTCTTCTTCTGCTATTAATGCTTCTCGATCAGCAACTGGAATTTGATAGTAATCAGGATGAATTTCTGCAAATGAAAGAAATCCGTGCCTATTACCGCCGTAATCGACGAAAGCAGCTTGGAGTGAGGGCTCAACACGCGTCACTTTTGCTAAATAGATATTTCCTGAAAGCTGACGTTTGTTTAAGCTTTCAAAGTCGAATTCATCAACTTTATTTCCTTCAACAACCACAACTCTAGTTTCTTCAGCATGTGTGGCATCAATAAGCATTTTCTTAGGCATGATATTCTTTCGTCATGCAAATGGGGCCTCTCTCTATAAAAGGAAGAGTATTTATTTACATGAATAGTTAAGGCGGAAATACACGCATGAATATTTTTGAATGAGGCAATGAGCCACTCAAACTTAATATATTTTGTACACACGCGTTTCATCGCGGTTTTCTCCTGTGATCTTATTTTGATCACTAATAAGGCTAGTCTTGCACTTTATGCGCAATAAAGCTGTTCTAGTAGCCAGATGGCCTGTCGGAGTTTTAGAGGAGGACTTTGGTTGGGTATTATCCGCAACCTGTCTCATAAATTTCATCCAACGAATCTTTGTCTGATTTTTTCAAATCACATGAATCTTTTTTAGTTTGCTAAAAAACTAATTACAATGTGTATTTAATATATTGATTATTATTAAAATTTATTTTTTAACTAGGATAGTTATCATTGTGTTTTTTAGGCAAATTGTAAAATAATATAAAGTTATTCTATTTTCCTCTTAAAACGTTTATTAATATTTGTTAATATATGTATATATGATCCGGGTAATGCCCATAACAAAAAATGTGAATTTTATTATAAATAATTAGGAAATTACAGCTTGTTTCGTTTCGTTGTTTCGTTTTTTGGATCTATTTTTGCATTGTTAACGCTTGGCTGTGCATTATTTGCTATAATTATAACAGCTGTTTTTTATGCATATGGCAGTGACCTACCTGATTATGATCAGTTATCAAATTATCAACCAGCAACAATAAGCCGTGTTTATTCCAGAGATGGGGAAGTGATTGATGAATTCGCTCAACAGAGAAGATTGTTTGTATCGGCTGATGAAATACCTGATATTGTAAAAAATGCATTTATTTCAGCTGAAGATAAAAATTTTTATACTCATATTGGATACGATCCGGCTGGAATTGCAAAAGCAATTTTTGATGCTGCAAATGGTAAAGAGCTTCGAGGTGCATCTACAATTACGCAACAAGTGATGAAAAACTTTTTGTTAACAAGGTCTCGATCAATTGATCGTAAAATTAAAGAAATTATTTTGGCTACTCGAATTGAAAAATCAATGTCAAAAGATAAAATTTTAGAATTATATCTAAATGAGATATTTTTGGGACAAAATTCATATGGAATTGCGTCAGCAGCAGATACATATTTCAGCAAATCGTTAGATGATTTAACTTTAGAAGAAGCTGCTTATTTAGCTTCACTACCAAAAGCTCCAAGTAATTATCATCCTGTTCGCCAAAAAGATCGAGCTATAGCTAGACGGAATTTTGTTATTCGGGAAATGGCAGAAAATGGTTATGTTTCAGATGCAGAAGCATTAATTGCAAAATCTAAAGAATTGATAACTGTGCAAGGTGGCCAATTGGCTTCCAAGAGAGCTGCAAGGGCGCCAAGAACGTATTTTACTGATGAAATACGAAGACAATTGTCCTTAAGCTTTGGTGAGAAAGAGTTTTTTACTGGAGGCCTGGCTGTAAGTGCAACTATGGATCTTAAATTACAATCAGACGCTGCTCAGGCGTTACGTAAGGGTTTGGAAGATTATGATCGAAAATATAGCCCTTGGCGTGGTCCAATTGATAGAATTAAAGATATTCACCTACAGGAAGATACCTGGCGTGAAGCTTTATCAAAGAAAAAATTACCCAGAGATATAAAAGATTGGCACTTGGCAATTATCTATAATTTGTCAAAACAAACTGCTAAAATAAAAGTTGAAGGATTCGCAGAAAATATAAATCAATTTTTATCTTTAAAAGATGAAATGAATTGGGCAAAAAACAGAATATATCCAGATGGTAAGCGTACTGTAATTAATTCCGCGAAAGATATGTGGTCAGTGGGGGATGTGGTGTTTGTGCAGCCCATATATGATACTGATGGAAATTTTATTAATTGGACATTGAGGCAAATACCCAAAATACAAGGTGGTTTTGTTGCGATGGATACTGAAACTGGCAGAGTACTTGCCATGCAAGGTGGTTTTTCTTACCAACATTCTGTTTTTAACAGGGCTACGCAAGCAAAGCGACAACCTGGCTCATCATTTAAGCCTTTTGTTTACGCTGCGGCACTAGATGTTGGATATAGTCCTGCATCACTAATAATTGATGCACCAATAGAAATAGATACTCCTCAAGGTTTGTGGAGCCCAAAAAATTCTTCAAATAAGTTTTATGGGCCTGCACCTTTAAGAATTGGAATAGAACAGTCTAGAAATCTAATGACGATTAGATTGGCGCAAGATGTTGGAATGGAAGTTATTAGTGGTTATGCTGAACGCTTTGGTGTCTATAATAAAATGCAAAAACTTTTAGCAGCATCTCTTGGAGCCCAAGAAACAACTTTATACAAAATGGTATCATCATACGCAATGTTTGCAAATGGAGGTGAGCGTGTTGTCCCAACAATGGTTGATAGAGTTCAGGATAGGTTTGGCCGAACCATTTACAAACATGATAAACGTGAGTGTATGAATTGTAACAACGATATTCTTCAAATGGGCAAATCGCCATTTATTAATAGTAATCGTGAACGAGTTTTGGATCCTCTTACGGCTTTCAGATTGCAGTCAATGATGCGTGGAGTGGTTGAAAGAGGCACTGCAAAATCTGTAGCAATTAAAGGTGTTGAAATTGCTGGTAAAACTGGAACAACTAATGATGCAAAAGATGTTTGGTTTGTTGGATTTACTCGAAACATAGTGGCTGGATGTTACATAGGCTTTGATACACCAAAGCCATTACGTAAAGGTGCTTCAGGTGGTGGAATGTGCGGGCCAGTATTTAAAGAGTTCATGGTTGAAGCGATTAAGAAATACGGCTCAGGAAGTTTTAGCCAACCACCAAATACATATTTTGCTAAATTTGATAGAAATACTGGGGTATTGTTGCCAGATGGTGGTACAGGAGGAAATCCAAATAATATCCCTGGATCAAATGTAACATCTGAATTGTTTAGGATTGGTGATGATCCCGTTCTAGATGGGTTAATCACAGTGATCGATGGGGGTTTTTCTGTTATTGCTGATGAAGAGATATTTACTGAATTCTCGGACGATTTGGGAATGACTACAGGAGATAATTGGATTAGGCATTACATAAATAGTAAGAAACAACCAAGTAAAATTAACTTTGGGAGCTTATCAAGTGGTGGATTATATTGAATTCTTTTATAAGAAAATTCAAACGGTGATTTAGGATAAATGGATGCGATCAGAAATTGAAAATATAGTTGTTGAAATCCATAAATCTTTGGAGTTGCTGAAACAACGAATGGATTGGGATACTGCAGAGCATCGAATGGAAGAGTTTGACGCAATGTCAGAAAATCCTGATCTATGGAATAACCCTGAAAAAGCACAAAAATTGATGAGAGAAAGACAAATGCTGTCTGACTCAATATCAAATTTCAAAGAACTATCATCTAACCTTCAAGATAATATTGAATTGATCGAACTTGGTGAAATTGAAGAAGATGAAGTAATAATTAAAGAAGCCGAAAATAATATATTAATAATTCAGCAAGAATCTGCAAAACAAGAATTAGAAGCATTATTAAACGGTGAAGTTGATTCTAATGATACGTTTTTACAAATTAATGCTGGTGCAGGTGGAACGGAAAGTTGTGATTGGGCAAACATGCTTGCGCGAATGTACGTAAGGTGGGCTGAACAAAAAGGTTATCAAGTAGATAGAATGGAAGAAAGTGTAGGTGATGAAGCTGGTATAAAGTCTGTTACATATCAAATTAAAGGCCATAACGCTTATGGCTGGATGAAATCTGAAAGTGGCGTTCATCGCTTGGTAAGGATTTCACCATTTGATAGTAATGCAAAACGCCATACTTCATTCTCATCTGTATGGGTTTATCCTGTTGTTGACGATAATATTGATATAGAAATTAATCCATCTGAAATCCGCGTTGATACTTACAGGTCATCTGGAGCTGGAGGTCAGCATGTTAACACAACAGATTCAGCCGTAAGAATTACTCACATTCCAACAAATATAGTTGTGCAAAGCTCTGAAAAATCTCAACATCAGAACAGAGCTAATTGTATGGCAGCGCTTAAATCAAGATTATACGAGTTAGAAATGCGTAAAAGGACAGAAGGTATCCAAGAAGCTCATGATAATAAAGGTGATGCAGGTTGGGGTAACCAAATTAGATCTTATGTTTTGCATCCTTACCAAATGGTAAAAGACTTAAGAACAAATGTTGAGACATCAGATAGTCAGGGTGTATTAAACGGAGATCTTGATATGTTTATGGCAGCCACACTGGCACTAGATGTGGCTGGCAAAACACGCGCTGAAGCTCAATTAGATAATTAACTTATTCATAAATGTATTATCGATTAATAAAAAAATAATACTAATTTTAAATCTTTTAGCTACTTATTCTGGGGATTTGATTGGAGCTTTGACCTTCGCAGAAGTAGAATTTAGAGGGTCATCCTGTCTGGTAACCGATCCTTCAAAATGCGCACCACTTTCTATTGCGATTGTTTTATGAATAATATCACCTTCTACTCTGGCAGTAGCTGTTAAGCGTACTTTAAGTCCTCTAACTCTTCCAATTACTCTACCATGCACAACAATATCATCAGCCACTATTTCACCTTTGACTGTTGAACCTTCACCTACAGTGAGTAAGTGAGCGCGAATATCACCATCGACTGTACCAGATATTTGAATATCTCCAGAAGTTTTTACATTACCTTTTATGTGAATGTCTGTTGATAATGTTGAAGCAGGGGGTTTTGCCTTTAATGATGTTGGATTGCCGCTCATAGGACTAGGAGGTGCCGTTGGTGCACCTGTAGGTTTTGACGGAGTAGTGTTACCAATATTTGATGGTTTTTGTGGGTCTGGTTTCTTAGAAAACATTTTTTGTAGCCTTCATGTAATTTATTGCGTTAATTGGCTTTCCGCCAAGTCTTATTTCATAATGTAGATGCACTCCAGTGCTTCTACCCGAGTTCCCCATAGATCCAATTTTTTCACCCTGTAATACTTTTTGGCCCTTTTTCACGTTAATTTTGTGCAAATGAGCGTAGTAGGTGATAAAACCTTGACTATGTCGAATTTTAATCAAGCGGCCATAACCGCCATTGTTACCTGCGAATATAACAACACCATCTCCAGTGGCAACTATTTTCGTACCTAATGGGGCAGCTAAATCAGTACCGTTATGCATCCTGCGTTTGCCATTTACTGGATCTTTACGGTATCCAAATCCACTTGTGTACCTGTGTGATCCTGCAACAGGATGACCTAATGGAACTTTAGAAATTGCTAACTTTAGTAAACTTACTTCATCCAGATCTCGAAGTACCTTTGACGCACGTTCTGACATGTGATCGCGTAATACGCTTTCTGAGGAAGTTTCTATTGGCGTAATGGCACCCCCAGTTCCAGAATAACCTCTTCTTACCTCATTGACTAAAGATTTTGTATTTATACCTTTTTTATTCAAAACTTTAGAAAGAGGAGCTAATGCTATATCAACAGCTTCTTCTAATCTGTTGAATATTTGGTTACCACGCTCTTGAAGTAGAGCATTATCTAACTCAAGCGTTTCCACTTGAGTTTCCATTGTCCTTGTCTCTTTGTAAAGTTTATCTCGTTCAGAAGAAGTTCTTACTAGAGCGTTTGATAAAAACGCAAGTGTATCTTTGTTATCAGTAGATTTTCCAAATTCTGAATTAATTTCATTTGAAACTGTTCTGAATTTATTTTGTAAATTATTTGCTATCTCAATTGCATTATCACGAGACTTTATTGCATCCTGTAGCTTACGCTGCATTATGTTTAAACCCTTGCCAAGTTCGCGCCGTTGCTCTTCTAATTCTAAAAGCTCAGATTGCTGGATAGAAACCTGCTCAAGTGCAATATAAAAACGTTCTAATGATGTTTGTGCTTCTAATGATCGTTTATTTCGTTCATTGGATAACTGTTCAAGGCGGCTTTCATATGCTTGTTGCAATACGTCAGCTTGTTCCTTGTCTGTTTTTGCTGAAATTGCTTGAACTGCAAGCATTACTGTCGCTATCACCATCCAACAAAATAACAATGCAAATGTAGTTCCTGCAAAAGTTTGAATAATTGGGGTTAATCGAACATACCTTGCGGTTTTGTCTGATCGCAAATATATTCTTTGCTCAGGTATCCTATTGCTTAAAAAACTATTTATAGTTGCAAAATTTATTGGCATTCAATGTTTCTTCCAATTATGAAATAATTATATGTTATTCATTAAGATTAATTATGCTGTTACTCAATGAATTTTACCGAATGATTTGTTTTAGTTTTTCAAAAGCCTGAAAATAAGCAAATTATTGCCAATTTTAGTCAACTAATTGCAATTGGCCAATAAAAGTCCAATGGAATTCCAGCTTCGGCCCGCTTTTCATCATTAAAAGGTGGTTTTAAACTACTTTTAAAATATTTACTTACCAATTCATGAAATACAATCTTGGGATCCTTATTATGTCTTCCACATAAAAAGTGAAACCATTTAGATCCAAATGCAACATGACCTACTTCTTCAGAATATATTAACTCCAAAGTTTTTACAGTTTCATTATCATTTATTTTTTCAAAAAGTTTTATCATACCTGGTGTTACGTCTAAACCTCTTGCTTCGAGGACCATTGGAACTATGGCAAGTCTTCCTAGAAAATCTTCTGATGTTTCTTCTGCAGAACTCCACATTCCAGCATGAGCAGGCAAATCTCCATAGTATGACCCCATTGCTTCTAAGCGTTCGCACAATAAACTAAAATGTTTACTTTCTTCTTGAGCAGCCTTTACCCAATCGTCATAATAACCATTTGGCATTTCTACGTCAGCAAACCTTGCTATTATATCCCAATGTAAATCAACTGCATTTAATTCAATATGCGCTATTGCATGTAAAAGTGCTATCCGACCTTTTTCAGTCCCATACTTACGTTTAGGCATATTTCTTGGTGGTAACAATAAAGGATCTTTTGGACGGGAGGGTTGAGAAGGAGGTTTTGTATTCCCTATTTCTAGTCTTTGATCAGACATATTCGACGCAAACCATTTGTCTGAATATTCCTTTGATTTAAGTACTTTTAAGTGAGGATCAGATGTAGTTAAAATATCAACAGCCATTTGTGTAAGGGTCATAATGATTAAAGTTCCTTAACGGTTTTAAGCAACATTTCGGCATGACCGTTGACCTTAACTTTTCGCCATTCTTTTATAATAATACCTGAAGTATTAATCAAAAAAGTTGATCGTTCTATACCCATAAATTTTTTTCCATACATGTTTTTTTCTACCCATATATCAAAGTATTCGCATAGAGTGTTATCTACATCCGAAAGCAACTTTAACTTAAGATTGTATTTAGCAATAAATTTATCATGTGTTTGATTGCTATCTGTAGATACGCCAATAATTATTGTATTTAAGTTATCAAACTCTGATTTTAGACTTGTAAAATCTTTTGCTTCTTGAGTGCAGCTAGGTGTATTATCTTTTGGATAAAAATATAATATTATATTTTTCCCAATAAATTGTGAAAACGAAAATATAATTTCATTACCGTGCATTAGTTTTAAATTGCACACATTTTTACCAATATTTGGCATTAGTATTCCAATTCGCTAGTCTTCTAGAAAAGTAAAGTATAGTTAAAGGAATATAGGCTCAAGCTTAATATAAGAATTCATGTCGGGGAAATATATTGGTTGATAAAGATCAAGAAATAAAAAAACCAAATAATCACACATTTAATTCTATTACAAAGTCTGTTCGTTGGATTTTGTATACACTATTATTTGCTATTTTTATGACTCCAACATCATTTTTAACTTATATTTATGTGTATAGTGAATCCAAAGTTACAGAAATATCTATATTAAAAAGTTTTATTGAAGAAAGTTTGGAACAACAATTAATAAAATATAACATTACAGTATCTTCAGCCGGAGTAACGAAGGGTAACAATTTTTTCTCACCAAAGTTTGTTTTTCATGATATAAAAATAAGTAATAAAAATGGAGAAAGATTATTTAATCTTCCAAAAGTTTATACAAATTTAGACATACTGTTCTCAAATGATAAAAGCATTGTATCTGTTGAAGGTGCACAATTATTTTTAAGACGAAATCAGTCCGGTAAGTTTAGTGTTGCGTCAAATGATCTGAGTAAAACTAATTTATTGGAAAAGATAGACTTATCAACCACCTCTTTTGATAAATCACCATTTATAGGTCGCATTAATCAACTCAAAGTTGAAAATATTTCAATTGCATATCAAGATGATAAAACACAGAACACTTATTTTTTTGAAAATGGTAATTTTAATATTATAAAAAAATTAAATGAGTTATCAGTATCAAGTGTATTTGAACTGATTAAAAATAATGATGAAAAAGCAGTATTTTATGCTTCTGGAAATCATACAATCCACGATGAAATTTTTAATGTAAAATTTAAAGTGGATAATGCAGATCCATTAATATTAGCCAATCAAATTCCTGCTCTCAATTGGCTACGTAACTTAGATACAAACGTCAATGCATCCATTATTACTTCCTTTGATAGCGGTGCAAAGATTCTAGATATGAATGGAATGATTGAATTAGGAGCAGGCAAGCTCAAAGCCACTCCTAAATATTCTTTAACGGAATTTTTAAATTTAAAAACATATTTTGCATATGACTTTAATTCAGATATTTTAGACTTCTCGAGCTTTGAATTTAAGTCCAAACAACTTTCTGCAACTGGATCCGCGAAAAATATTTTAATGAGGGATCTAGAAAACAACATTTCGGGTTCTAATACTGATCTTAAAATTACAGAAATAAAAGTTAACAGGCCAGATATATTCAATAAAGAAAATATTTTATTAAAATCAGGTCATGCGGAATTAATTATAAATCTTGATCCTTTGAATATTACTATAAACAATAGCAAAGTTAAAAGTAATGAAACAAATTTAAGCATTATTGGTAAATTAATAGCAAAAAATAATTATTGGGAAAGTAATCTAAATTTAGAAATTGATACTCTTAATAAACAACAAATTGTTGATTTTTGGCCTATTAGTTACAATGCCATAGCTAGAAAATGGTTTTTAGAGAATATTAATTCTACCATAGTTTCAAGTATTAAAGGGAATGTAATAAGTTCAAATGGAAAAAGAGATTTAGATATTATATTCGATTTTAATGATACTAATATTAACGCAATAAAAACAGTTGTTCCACTTATTGAAATTTCAGGTGAGGGAAGCTTGTCGGCAGAACAGATTACATTTAATTTAAAAAATGGTAAATTTGAAACATCAAAAAAAGGTTTCACAGATCTAAGTGGAAGTATTTTTCATATCCCAAATACAAAAGAAAAACCCGCAAGGGGACAAATGAAATTAAATGCTCAGGGAAATTTAAAATCATTATTTGAAATATTAGATTCTGAAAAATTTAAATATTTAGCAAAAGCTGGTTTTTCAACTGATGTGGCTAGCGGTAATGCGCAATTAGCTGGATGGATCGAGTGGCCACTAATAAAAGGTGTTAGCCAAGATCAAGTGTTGTTCGAAATAGATGGCACTTTGTCCAACATTAAAAGTGATAAAATTATCAAGGGGCGACTTTTTGAGTCTGAAAATCTCAATTTAATAGCATCCCATAAATCATTATCTATTGATGGAAAAAGTAAAATTAATAACTTTCCGCTCAAATTTTTATGGAATCAAAATTTAAAAAATAATTCAGAAAAAATAAGCTTTGTTGCTGCAGAATTTAATATTGATGAAAATGGTTTAAAAGCTTTTAATATTTCTTTGCCGGATGGAATGTTTAAAGGAATTTCAAAGGCTGATTTAGAATTAACTCTAAAACCAAAATATCCAACTGAATTTGTAGTTAAAAGCAATCTTAAGGGATCTGAAATTAATATAAATTCATTGGGATGGAGTAATAAAAATATAAAAAATGGTAATCTAATTATTCGAGGCAGCCTATCTACACCTGTTGATGTTGATGAAATAAACATTTCAGCAGATGATTTAAGTGCAAGTGGGAAAATTAATTTTGAAAATGATGGCCAATTTAAATCAGCAGTCTTTCCAGTTTTAGAGGTTTCTGATTGGTTTTCGACGTCCTTAACTTTGAGTAAAACTGATAATGTGAATTTAATGGAGCTTGAAGGTGGTAAAGTTGATTTTAGAAGCCTTGTTTTTGGTAAAAGTGAAAAAACAGAGGTCGGATTTTTAAAGGTTTCGTTAGACAGTTTAAGAATTTCTGATGGAATAGAATTTACAAACTTTATTGCTGACATAGATTTTAGCAATAAAGAATTAGGTAGTTTCAAAGCTCAGGTAAATGGTGGTGCTGATATTTATGGTAAACTATCAAAGGGTGAATTGGGAACTATTATCACTCTAGATTCTGCTAATGCAGGGCACGTATTAAGGTCATCTGGAATATTAAAGAATATCAGAGGAGGGGCGTTAAATTTAGTATTAACACCTAATGAAAAAAAAGGATATTAT
>Ga0209630_10000241_pt1 | contig 64169 bp, 64 predicted proteins | sample COG_01_FD_184745 | JGI IMG/M metagenome (GOLD analysis project Ga0209630, IMG submission 184745) | Pelagic Microbial community sample from North Sea - COGITO 998_met_01 (SPAdes) (version 2) | ecosystem: Environmental > Aquatic > Marine > Neritic zone/Coastal water | place: Helgoland, sampling...
GGTCCCGGATGCCGTCTATGAGAATTATCGTGGTGCGGTCTAGTCCAGCGCGGATTTATGTGTGGTGGCAAACCTCCGTGTCTTCCGTGTGGACCTCCGTGTCTCCCGTGCCTTCCGTGTCTCCCGTGTCTCCCGTGTGGACCTCCGTGTCTTCCGTGTGGACCTCCGTGCCTTCCAGGTAAGTTATTTTGCCGAGAGTCTTCCTCAGATCTTAAAGAAGAAAGGTCAATTGTTCCTAATATTGAAAAAATAATAATAGCAAAAAGAATAGTCCCGATTATTATAAAAATGCTGTTAGATTGGGACATATATAGTTAATAAATATTAAAATCTTACTTGGAGTATCTTATGATTCTGTCTAGAATATACTATATTGTTATATGAATAATATAGTATGATATGAATAATATCTTAATAATAAATTTAGTTAGAGTATGCGAGACCACCCATTCCGCTCATGATGCGGAGGACGTTGTAGTTAGTAGCGTAGACGCGGACCTTAGCGGTTGATACACCTTGGACGGTGTTGTTGGAAAGGACAAGCTGGAGGGTTGCGTTATCAATTCTGGAGAAGTTACAGCTGCCACTCGGCTGGTGCTCTTCGGGGCGAAGGGCGAAGGAGTAAACGTTAATACCGGTGTCGGGGGAACGAGTGTGATGCTGGTATGGCTGCACAAGGTCGAAGTAAGTTCCCTCGCGCTCAGAGAAGCGGTCCTGGCCGTTAAGCTGGAGCTTGGCGGTTACAACGGGGTTCTCACCCCAGCAGTGCATCTTGAGGGAGGTCTCGTTGAGGACGAATGCACCAGCGTCGGAGACACCGGAGACTGGGCCCGCGCCGCCGTTATAGAACCCGCCCGAGCCCGCGTCGTATCTTCCGGAGGCATCGAGGCCGGTGGCGCCGCCGCCGGCGACACCGTATGGCTCGGCGCCGTCGATCGGATCCGCCTGATTGGGCTCACCGCGCATACCGCCGAGGCCAACGGAATCACCTTTCGTACCCCAATACGCGTGGTCACCGCGAGCTCCGTCGCTCGTCACACCGACATCTGTCGCGCCTGGCTGAGCAAAGAGTCCATCGGCACCAATAAACGCGTTCTGGCTGTGCCCTTCTCCGTCCCACTGCGCAGTGGCCGACCTAGGGCCGCTGAATGCGTGAAGGGCATTCGGGAGCGCGTCAAGGGCGTCGGTGTAGTTGAATGGCTGGGCACCAAGAGCAGCGTAAAGGTTGGTGCCGCATTCAAGCGAGGCACAGTAGTCTACGTTGGCGTCGGGCTGGACAACCCAGATAATCTCCTTGCACGGGTGGTTGAAGTTGAGCTTGATCTTGTTGGAAGAAGAACCAACCGACTCGTCGCCGGTGAACTGGAGCTGCTCAATAAGATACTCGTGAGGGTTCTGTGCCATACGGCGACGCTCGTCGGTGTCGAGGAACACGTAGTCGACGTAGAGCGAAGCAGCCACGAGGGACTGGTTGTATGCAGTATTGACCTTGACGACGCTGGCAGCGTCGGGAGCTCCACTGTTAAGTGTGGTGACGGCCCAAAGGCACTCGTCGATGGGACGAAGGTCGAGGTTAATCTTAACCTCGTGGTACTGGAGGGCAATGAGCGGGAGCGCAAGGCCAGGGTTGCGGCAATACCAGAACTGGAGAGGGACGTAAAGAGTAGTCTCCGGGAGTGCGTTGCGAGGAGCACATACGGCGTCGGGTGCGGATGAGTCGCAAGGACCATCGACGTCGGCGAAGAGAGGGTCGGTGATGAAGGTAAGCTGAGTTGTGTTACCGATCATCTTGTTGTAGCCGTCCTCTTGATCACAAGTGAGGGTAAGCTGCTGCCAGATGTGCATCCAGTCTCCATACTGGCGATCGATGCGCTGCCCACCGATCTCAACCTCCACCTGGGAGATAAGCTGCTCACCGGGGCAATCAAGCCAGCGGGCGTAAACACCGCTACCCCCCCGGCCTGGGGGTGTGAGGTCGTTTTTTACCGAACTCATAGTCTGGTTAATCTCGGGGAGAGTCACCTGAAGGTAAGTGCGGTATGCAAGATCGCCGTTGCGGCTAATAGTGCAAGTTACACGGCGACCAAAATCTGCCTGGCCGTTAAAGGTTTGTTCGATGGATTCGAGAGAGAAGTTCGTGTGGCGACGGTAAGTCACCTTCCAGAAAGTAATCTGAGGATTGCCTGTCAAATAGACATCCTGTGCGCCATAAGCTACTAGTTGCATTAATCCACCACCCATTTTATAATATTGCTAAAGAAAAAAAATTTGGCGGAAATCAATTAATTAAATGATTAAAATCGAGATTTTCTTCAACAAACGTTTTTAAATAGTTTTCTAAATAGATTTCTTTCCGATTTTCGTGTTTTTTTTTAAAAACATATTTATTTTTATTGTTAAGTTTTACTTCCCATCCAGACTGAATAGCGTTATAAATAAAAGACATTTTCTGAAATTCTATGCAATTAACATTTATTTTTTCAGGAATGCCAGTAGCTATAATTTCTTTATCATCACTCATTCTAAAGGAAAGAGAGAAAACATAAATATTGTTTTAACTATATAATTATCTAAAGGTATTGTTAAATACTTAATTATTTGATATGCATTCCTTTAAGCCGAAAAATAATAAAAATATAAGAATATGTCAGAAAAGCATAGTAACTCTAGACGGAAAACATAATCAAATAATGAATAAGATGGAGGAGGATATAGAGAATACTCTTCCAAAATTACAGAAAAGAAAGGCTACAATTAAAGAACTTCTTAGAAAGAATATTTCCTTGGAGAAAAGACTTGACCTAAAGGACGAAATAAAGGCAATCAGAAAGAAAATGTCCGATTTATCAAAGGAGAAAAAGAAATATTTTTTAGATAATTCAAAGCACCTGTTCGATTATTTCGAAAATAAAAAGGAAATAGCAAATGGTAATAATAAAACAACTTTGCTCGACAGATATTTTAATATAAATAATAAATTAAAGGAGCTGGATATAAAGGAAATATCAACCGTAGAAAAGTATTTAACAAATGTAGATGAAGGATTTATAAATGTTAAAAATTATCTAGTGCAAACAGACATATGTCGAAAATGCGACAAGGGTGAACTAATTGCGATTGAGCACGATGGTGTTCTTGTGTGTAACAATTGTTTTTGCAGTATCCCATACTTGGTTGAGAATGAAAAACCGTCTTATAAAGAACCCCCTAAAGAGGTATGCTTTTATGCATATAAAAGAATTAATCATTTCAGGGAGATTATTGCTCAATTTCAGGCGAAAGAAACAACCCAAATCCCCGAGGAGGTTCTTGAAAATATAAAGCTGCAAATAAAAAAGGAACGTATGGAGGTCACTCAAATGACTAACAAAAAGGCGAAGGATATCTTGAAAAAGCTTGGATATAATAAATATTATGAACACATTCCATTTATTAAGGATAAGCTAGGAATTAAACCTCCTATAATGAGCCACGAATTAGAAGAAACATTATGTAATTTATTTATGGATATTCAGGCTCCGTATTCTAGATATTGTCCTAATGATAGGGTTAACTTTCTGAATTATTATTATACAGTATATAAATTATGCGAACTGCTTGGACAAACACAATTTTTACCATATTTTCCTATGTTGAAAGACCTCTATAAAAGAATAGAGCAGGATGAAATTTGGAAAAAAATATGCAACGAACTCGATTGGGAATTTATTCCAACAATTTAAATAAACAGATTCTTTTTATTTAAATTATTCAAAATTTATTATTATTTAATATTATTTAATTTTACCGAGGAAACCCTACAAGGTTTGCGCCAATACCAAGACCGGCACCAGAACGAGCACTAACCGCAATAGTTGGAACGTATGTGTCAAGGATACTAAATGTCGCCGCAGCAGTAAGCGAAATTAATGCAACCTCGTCCATATTGAGGGATCTCTTAGGAATTGCGAATGCTGCGATAGCAACCATCAACCCTTCCACTAAATACTTAATGGCGCGTTTAATCAGTTCACCGAAATCTAAACTATGACCAGACATTTATATTAATAATAAAGAAAATAATATTTTTGTATTTCTAAATTAAACGTTATAATTAATATGTCTATTTAATATTTATTATATAAAATACTTAAACTTAGATAAGATTACTATCTATAATGGCTGATTCTACCAACAGGGCAAAAACACAACCGGTTGGCGTTGAATGCAGAAAGAACCTAGACGGCACAGACAATTCTAAATATATTGATATTCTAGAGGAAGACCGACCACTTGCGGCACAGAAGTTTGTTTGTATGTCTTTTGTTTCTCCTGAAAAAATATTAAAGCAGCGGGAGCAGTTTCTATTTAATGAGTATATTAAGCAATGGGATATGAATAAATCATTAGAGAAATTCAATCAGTTCATTAATTTTATGACATTTAAATATCATTTAGACACACAAGATGTTATGAAAGACTTTGAGGATTATTGTAAAACAGAGCGGGACAATATATTCGTTACTACAATCGAAGACGAGTATAAAAGTTTCCTAGATAAGAATGAAGATAAATTAAATGTTACGTTTCAGAAGAATCACACATTCCAGACAAATGTTCGAGGTGTTAAAGTAAGAGGTTCGTATCCCACACAGGAGGAGGCCGAGATGAGATGCAAGATGCTAAGAGAAGTCGACCCAAATCACGACGTTTTTGTTGGTCCGGTCGGTATGTGGATGCCGTATGACCCCGACGCGTATAAAACAGGTAAGGTGGAATATTTAGAGGACGAGTTAAATCAGCTTATGTCTGAGAAGGATAAGAACGAACTTAAAGCAAAGACCGAATTTGACAAGCGTATTAAAGAGACGAGGAGAAAGGCGATTGAAGAAAACGTCGCAAAGGCAAAAGAAAGTGGGAACTTATTGACTCAGTCGTTGGATAGTGAGGGTAATTTGGTTAGCTTGTCTGGGGTAAATACAGTTGATAATAAACTTGAAGACAACGTTGCTGTTTCGGATATTAGAAAGGAATTATTTGGTGGCGACAATATTATTACTAGTAAAACTAAAAACAACGACCACGGGTTAAGCAGATTGAATACTTCCTCAAGCAAAGCGTTGCTTTCCGGATTGGGTGTAATTGTAGAGGAAGATAAATTAGATACCCCGTCGAGTTCTCCTAGAGATAATATTACAATAAAACCGAAGACTTAAGCTCTGCAAATAATACGGAGATTAAAGCTATATAAAATTAATTTAAAAATTTATATAGAATTAAGATGTAAATGACTAAAAAGAAGATATGTGCGTTAGAAAATTGCAATAAAAGATTAAATGTTGTAGATTGTCTGTCTTCTACGTGTAAATGTAAAAAGGTGTATTGTGCAATTCATCGGTTGCCTGAAACACACGATTGTGGTTACGATTTTATGAAAGAAGTAAACAAAAAAATGGAAATAGATAAACTAAAGTGTGTATCTACTTATGATAAAATATAAATACTACCATTTGCTTTTTTTCACATTTATTTTTGGATTATTGCTTTTTCTAGCAGAATTAGGATTATATTCTTCTTCGTCGTCGTCAGAACCAAGGTCTTTTGATATTTCCCAAAATTCTTTTGACCCAAGCTTGAAATCCCCTCTAGGCTCCGCCTTATACCAAAAAACCTGCTCTTGCAATTTATTCGTTTTTGCGTTGTTATTTATAACAAGACATTCGAAGTTCTCAGTACATTGGTCTAGTACTTGTGAGAAAGATTCAAATGTAGGGAACATACCCGCATAATTTTCATATATTCTTTTCCTATTGGCAATATACGGCTCACGTAAAATAAAAACGTAATCGATGTTTGTTCTAAGATTAGGTGGAATCCCTAGGGGATATTGCATCGTAATAATCAGCATTATTTTCCAATGTCGACCATTCATGAATAATAGTCTCATCATTTTATCTTTTGTCCAAGCAGAATCATAGAGACAATCGTCAAGAATGACAAATGTTCGAGGGTCTATTGTAGATTTTTTATAATATTCCATCTCCTTTTTAACTTGTTTAAGAACCGTTTTCTGGCGCTTTAGAATATTTTCAACAATCGCTGTGTTATATTCATCATGTATAAATAGTTTAGGAACGTGTTTTCCATAAAATCCATTACCGGCCTCTGTTCCGGATATTACGGTTCCGATAGGAATATCCTGATGGCTATAAATAAGGTCTCTTACAAGGAAACTTTTCCCCGTATCTCTTCTACCGATTAGAACGACAACCGGTCCACTATTTTCGTCTTGCTTAAATCTAATATTACTCATATCAAATTTTTTTAACTCGAGCGTCATTTATATCTTTTTTAGAAAATATAGGTTAAAATTTCACGAATTAAATATATATTGGAACTAATGGAGATTCATTATAAAAAGAATGATAACCGTCAGATTTTTTCAGATTTAGAAAACTCCGAATTATTGAATGTAAGTAAGCCACAAAACTACGTCCCCCTATATTCTAAATACTTCTCCCTAAATGAATCAAACTACAACAATATCAATCTTAACCACGCTTTTAACATTTGCGGTATTTCTGAGAAAAAGGACGAGAATAAGTTTACAGTTAAAGTAACAGATGGAAAAACAACTGAAAGCAAAAATGTTCATTTCAAACTGTCTCCCCTATTTGACCCCATTAAGTTTCTTATCGGAAAATACGAAGAAGATATCGATTATTTAACTTTACCGTCTCTTGAAAAGTCAGAATCAAATGAAAAGCTGAATGACCAAAACAACGCGGCGTATGTAGACAGTTTTTTTACTTATTTAACAAGCCAGCTCCTTCATACACATAATTTTACGCACGGTATAGACCTTTATGGGTCATTCTTGGCTATTAAGAATGACTATAAAATTAACATAAATGACGACATCGATTATTTGCAAGATTCTAGTTATTTTAAAAAATATAATAATGTTGAAAAAAACAATATTACGTTCACCCTCGAGGACGAATACATCTCGAGCCAGATATTTTCTGATTCTAGGACAAATAAAGATAAGCTCGTCGTTAGTGACGACAGCACCGTATTAAATCTTTCAGATATATCTGATTTAGACCAATTCGATACCATATTCAAAAGTTCGGAGGATAATAACAATGGGGAAAAAATAGATGTTTTGTTTGAAAAAAAAGAAACTTCGCCGAATGTGAGCACGAGCGCAACTGGTAGTGCCCACTCCGGTAGTGCCCACTCCGGTAGTGCCCACTCCGGTAGTGCCCACTCCGGTAGTGCCCACTCCGGTAGTGCCCACTCCGGTAGTACATGTTCATCTCGATCGTCAAATACGTCTAGTGGAGAAAATGACTCGGACGATGGTTCTTGTTCCGGATCGGATTCTGATTCGAGTCATTCTTCCTCTGGGAGCAACTGTTCGACAGAGACCGAAGAAGAGATTCTTGTTAACATATCAAAATTCCCCATCCAGATAATATGTCTAGAAGAGTGTGAGAAAACATTAGATTCTCTTCTTGTTAATAAACCGTTAACTGACAATGAATGGGACTCGCTAACTATGCAGGTTATAATGATGCTAATCACGTATCAAAAGGTGTTCGACCTAACACATAATGACTTACATACAAATAATATAATGTATAATACAACCGACAAGAAATATATAGAATATTGTTACAATGGGAAGTATTATAAAATCCCTACGTTCGGAAGAATCTATAAAATCATTGATTTTGGCAGAGCAATCTATAAATTTAAGGGGAAAACGATGTGTAGTGATAGCTTCCACTCATCTGGCGATGCGGCAACCCAATATAATTTTCCACCATATTTAAACGAGAAGAAAAAGAAGGTTTTGCCTAATAAAAGTTTTGACTTATGCAGGTTAGGGTGTTCCCTCTTTGATTTTATAGTTGATGACCTTGAGGATAATGATGAGATATCAGATATTAAGGATATTAAAAACATCAAGTCCGGTATTAAAAAAATAATTTTAAATTGGTGCAACGACGACAAAGAGAGAAATGTAATTTATAAAACCAATGGTGATGAAAGATATCCCGAATTCAAATTATATAAGATGATAGCGAGAACCGTCCATAAACACGCGCCAACCGACGTGCTAAAACTCCCCTATTTCAAAAAGTATATTGTATCAAATATAAAGCATCCGGGAAGCGTTATTGATATAGATAGCTACCCGTCTATGCAATAAATAAAAAATTGAATTGCATTATTTAATTTTAAATAATGCAATTATGTCTTCATCTAGTCCAAACAAGTTTGATATTGTCGAAGCGGCTCGTCGTATGCTGAGGGATTCGGAGGCTTCGACCTCCACCGAGAGCGAGGAATACAATTTGTACGTTCGACAGTCTATGCTTCCCGTCAATAAGATTTCCACGTGGATTGTTACACACGATGGTTCCAAACTCCCAGTCGTTGCTATTATCAACGATAGTCCAGAAGTAACTAACTCTCGGGAGATTATTAAATCCGTTGGAAAGGAACAGTTTAGGTGTCGCCAGTGTGGAGATAATTGCAGAAATCTTTCATCTGTATTTGGCCCAGAAGGACCCTATCTTTGCAATTATGATAACGTGAATACGACATATACGAATCGTCTACGCAAGCACACAAATGATATTTATAAAAACAGTTTCTCTACGCCTAGCAGTTTCACTCTATCTATTGCAACCGACAAACTTCTTTGCAAGGATCGACATTCATATGTTCGTGCCGGCACTTCCGCTGCTGCTAAAGCATCCCGGCCTCTATTTCATTACGCTGGAAATTGCGATACGGTTCCGGAGGTCTCGAGAAAGAATATTAAAATGCTTAACAGTGCCCTCCATAAATATTGGATTCTAATTCACGATCTCTTTGTTAAGCTTACTGCCGACTGGGCCTCGGCTGGAATGCGTCACGCGACAAAGCAACGCATCGAGAGTATGAAAGAAGTCGCTACCGAGGTGACCTATATCGAAGAGCATTTTGGGAAAACATTTGAATGGATTCTGAGCGCAATGTCTAAGTTCTCTGTTCCATTTGATAGGCTCCCGATGAATGACCGAATTAGAATTGTTTCAGAGGCAATCGGCGAAGGACATATTGGCGAAGATGGGAATGGCGAGGATTCTGTTGTCCACTTCCAATATAGCAAGATGAACAATACCGTTTTGATGTGGATGAAGAAGGCAGGGAGTCGATCCGCGCTAAAATCTATGATGGCCTCCCTCATTAAGCCATCTACATATGGAAAGAAGACGAGCGTTGTTCCGCCAAATGTAAATCAAATTTCTGAGGCCGAGAAGGCACTTGGCGAGAACTTTTGGACACGCGTCGCAACAACAAAGAGTTTGACGGAGTATTATAAGGATTATACCGGGCCTCGTCGGTATTGGCAGTCTCCGAATATAGATATTGGCGAGAAATTGTCGGGGGCGATGGAGGGATTCGCGTCCCTTCGCAAGGACGCCGCGCCGGCGAGGACATCGGTTGTTCGTGCGTGGGAAGACACACCCCCATCAGATATTGTAAATAATATTCCTGATCTGATTGAGCTGATGATGTCGGGGAAAAACATTTTCATCCCTTGCACGGGAGAGCACGGTGTTGTTGCAAACACTAGCATCGGCGCGGAGAATCTTTTGTGTAAGCCCGTTAAAGAGAAGGGGGGGCTACTGTGGAGCTTTCTTGGTGGAAAGGGGTATGGCGCGAATTCCAAGCACTCTGGCGTATGGCAGCGTCTTATTGCAATCCACGAGATTAGTGCAGGGAACTATTCAAATTATATTCTTGTAACAGCGTCGTCTATTGTTCTACCTTCATCATTAATGAGCAATGTCGTCCTCGCAGAGCACGTTCTTTCGAGCAAGGTGAAGAAGCACTTAGGGCTCGTGATTAGTAAGATGCAGACTAAAACTCGAATTCTAACGAGCACATCTACTGCATATAAAAATGCTAAGGAGTATCCTATTATTGGTGTCGGCCTATGTTCTGGTCCAGGCGGAACTCTTGCACACGGACACACGCTTGAGTATGCAATCAGTCCATCGGTTTCCGCGTATTTTGCAGTCACAAAAAAGGACATTACCGGGACAATCACTAGGTATACGAAGTCTGTTTCGGCTCCGAACCTATACAGTCACCCAAAAGCGAGAAACCGATTTTGCACGAACTGTGCTGCCCCGGCGGGAAGTAACCCGACAAAGTTCTGCGGAAACTGTGGGTCAAAGATGTAATAAAATATAATAAAATATAATAAAATATAATAAAATGTAATAAGTATAAATCTTATTTTATTATAATTAAAATTCAGGTTTTCCTATAAAAGCTCCCGGTTGGGATTTTTTTAAAAGACCTTTGTCTAAATATTCGATTGAGTACATTCCTAAAACACCACTTACAAATACTACACACGTCTCTCCCGCAACCAATTTTGATGCCTTTTCTTTCTTAATTATATATTTTTGATATAAAGTTGTGAGGACAAAATAGAAAACTGCGATTATGCCAGAATGCATAAATATATTTTCCATTTATGTATTGTTCTAAAAACTTGAAACTAATTAAACGAGTTTAAGTTAGAACCTCTATATCATCTAATACTGGATTTACCGTAACTGACCTATTTAGGTCGTTTATATCCAAAATTTGCAAATCTACATCGCCTCCGATTTTTATTTTATCTTCATCATCCTCCTCTTCCTCTTCTCGCCTACGTCGCTCGGCCGAAAGCTCGGCTATTTTATCTAATCGCTCGTCTGTCTTTGGTGCTATAACTGTGTCTACCTTACCATTTATGTCTACGCGATTATCTACGTCGTTAAAATTTACACGGTCTTTTACTCTTTCATCGGAAGGTATTGAGAATAACGTCGGAGCGGGTGCATTTGCAAGCGAAGCGGGTGCATTTGCAAGCGAAGCGGGTGCATTTGCAAGCGAAGCGGGTGCATTTGCAAGCGAAGCGGGTGCATTTGCAAGCGAAGCGGGTGCAGGCGAAGCGGGTGCATTTGCAAGCGAAGCGGGTGCATTTGCAAGCGAAGCGGGTGCAGGCGAAGCGGGTGCAGATGCAATCGCAAGCGAAGTAGATGCGGGAGGCGGCGGCGTTTCTTTGGACAGCGATGAGACGGGTGTCATCACTTTCGGAGGCGAGTGCGGTATAACTTCGGTGGAAACCACAGGAGATACATTCGTCATAGTGTTATCGCCTACATCCTCCCCTATATCAATAGGGTCGGCTGAAGGAGTTTCCTTAATAATAACAAATTCTTCATTTACGTCCAGTTCTTCCGTTTCGTCCATATATGCGCGCAATATATCCTCTATTGGCATAGTATCTCTTACAGTATTAAGAATACTCTCTTTAATGATACACTCCAGTTCACGGTTATGTTTCTGAATCTCTAACGGCAGGATATCCTTTTCAAATAAATAAATACTAGTATATAGCTTTCTTGCTACATTACAATATGTCTTATGGATAAATGTGTTCACCGAAGGGATATTAATATTAACCTTTTTCTGCTTATTTCCAACGCGTGCACACGTCAGAGCCTTTAATTGAATTACGTGAACACACGTAATCAGCTCTTCTAAATACCCACAGCTGGTAGTGTCTTCGATCCTTTTACGCTCAGTATCAATAATAGTAGTATTCCATTTTGGAATTCTACTTAAAAATGTCTGGAAAGTCATTAAATATTTATCTTCTTCGTCGTTTTCAATACATAATGCCCACGATTCCTCAAATATAGATTTTAATCCCTCAATTAAACTAGGAGTTAATGTATTTACTAATCTAGCACACCACTCGTTTTTGGAATCACTTAGACTAACTAACGAATAATCATCCATTTACATAATTAACACATTTTCTAAACTATCATCTAAACGAAAATATAAATAATTTAACAAGAAGAATATAAGTAATTTCTCATTTCTAAACTCCTTCTTTATTTTATTAAATGTTAGAAGCATACTCCATTTATAAGCTTCGTCGATCTCTGCAGTTTCGATATATTCCATTATATCTAAACCACTTAATCCATTCTCGTAAATCTTTATAGATTTATTTATAATTTGCCCCTGCGTATTGCATTTTTTCCCTATTATGTCAGCCAACCAAACATTGTTTTCTAGTTTTTTGTGTTGTTCCGAAAGGTTATCTATTATATGTTTATTCAAGTTAATTGACTTTCCATCTACAACAGGAGGAGGGATATATATATCACAAAATCTGGATAAAATAGGTTTTAATAATTTATATTTGTCTTCCAGTATTATAAAAAATCGAGTTGTATGATTATATAACTCAATGCACCTCCTTAACGCAGATTGTGCGTCTATTGTTAACTTATCTGCATTTGACATAACAATAATTTTAAAATTATTCGAGACTTTTATATTTATATGTGATTTTGCGAAAAACTTCAGTTCTTCTCGGACAAATTTAATACCCTTTCCGTGGGCACAGTCAACATATAAAACACATTGTTTTATAGCCACAGTATTATTTCCATAAATATCTTTAATGAATTTGTTAACCAACGTTCGTTTACCACCACCAGTTGGTCCGTGAAATATAATATTTGGTATTTTATTAATTTCCAAGAACCTATCCAGTGTGTGTTTTATAGGATTATGTATATCTAAGTTCATTATAAATATATACTAAATATAAACAGTTGTATTTAATATATTAATATATTAATATATCAAACGTCATTTATGACCAGCTCTGTAAACTTTGTGCATATGGATTTCTCTTGAATGCATCCAATATGTCTGGTTGAATACGGTCACACCCACTCCCAGTATCATTATACGCTTGGGAATTTAACTTTCCGTGAGTTTCGGCACTTGGAATGATAGATGTTCCTGTGCTGGGAGTCCACAATCTATTGTTACACCGGTCATCGTCCAGCTTGGCAATACATATATTACTTTTCTGATTAAACATTTGCGTCCCCCCGTGATTTGGGCGGTTCTCGTATGTTTTGTTGGGATTATTTCTCTGATTATATGCGGCTTCATACGAAGAATTATTCACACATACAGCGGGACCCGCATTTCCGTCATATGAACACCCGGTGGTATCACGCTGAACGTGAACAGGTGTTTGGTCATTTACCAAATATCCTCCGGCGCCTCCATCTTGTTGATTATTCATATTTAAATGATTATTATCCAATTTATTTTCTGTCATTTCCCGAATAGTAGTTCTTGTTCTGTCTGCTGGGTTATATACGGGTTGTCTCGAAACAGACGATGACGCATTCCCACTTGGGCGCATCGATCCGATAACATTTTCTTTTCTAGACGGGCGCAAAATATCCATTATCGGAGCTGTAATCGCTTTCATCGCACCTTGCACAATTCCATATGGACTTTCTACGCGAGTAGTTGCTCTATTATTTGGAAGATTCGCATACGAACTCATTCCATAATCTCCGTCGGTCGCATCTTTTACACCGTTTGCTCTAAGATTTATTAAATGATTTGCTTTTAACACCGCGCGAGACGGCGCCTCATATTCTCCCTTAACATATGTGCTATCATTCTCTCCTCCAGCACCAAAATATGAACAAGATGTAGATGGACGGTTCACGTGACTAATTACTGCTTGTCCTCGCGTCGGCTGAGCCTTTTCTGCACCAGTTGTAGTAAACCAGCGCTCGGGTCCAACCTTGTAGTAGGTGTCGGGCAATTGTTTTTCAACACGGCCTTGTTGAACAACTGTTGTCCCGTCTTTAATAAATGAGTTTGCTGGTCCCTCGTGTCCAGATAACCCAAACGATAGCTTAGGATTTGTTTTTGTGCGCAGTTGGTCAACGTTTTTTGGAGCCCAGCAGTCTCGGGACTCCATTCCAGAATTGAAGCCAGCTCCGGGGTTTTTATTAAATCCTTTGTTTAGTCCGGGAGCAACGTGTTCCTCTTCCCACGGCTTAACGTTTGCCATACGAGAACTAGGATTTACTCGAGACTGGAGAAAATCGTTAGCATTTGGAGCACCGTTCGCGTGCTGAAAGTTTGACTGAGGTTTAAATAAAGGAGCTACTTCTTTTTTACTAAAATGCTGAGACCCCTGTCCTTGCATATTGTCTAATATACTTTCTCCTACATCAGATGAGCGGGTTGCTCCCCTAACCTTCGACCCGAAAAACGGCTGCATATTATTATGTTTAAAGTTTTCCTTATTAATTTTATCGCCAGTAAGAGACATTGTCGCATCTCGCCCACTCCCAACACTTCCCGGCGGATTATTCACAGATACTTCATTATGAATATCTTTGTGGTAGAATTTATCGGTTGCCTGCTGACCGCTCATATATTTCTTTATATTGTCGGCGTTTATTTCTGCAGTTGTTGGGTAGTTTAGAACGGGTTGGGGGGGATTAACTCCGGGCAAAGCGTTAACGTTTTCACCCATATTAACAAACCCTTCTCTATTTGAACACGCGGAAGGGCGATCATTTTTATCATTTTCGGAAGACATTATATACAATCCTCCTAATGCTAAAATAGGTATTGCAATCATTGCCATTATATAATAGGTTCATATATATTTAATTTATGCATAAAATATTAATTGTTATTAATACACGGAGCTCCCGGAATAAAATAATCCTTTTCTAAAATGCGGGTGCTTAAATTATTCTTAAATGGTATATTTACATTTTCTTGTGGATCCATCGGCAATATACTCCATTTCGTTTGTTCTAAATCTCTCACAGTCCACGCTGGATGGGTCGCTCTCGGCTGTTCAGTTATGGGCGCGATACTAGGATATTCGACCCTTTTGCTTTTAACTGCATTATGTCTATAATCGTTTACATCTTCTGCGTCTCTTGTTACTTTTCTAGTTAAACCTAATAGGTCACTCTCTAAATTAATGGAGTTTGTTTGCAAATTGGCTCCCCACTTTTGCATTCGTATATGAGGGTCTTCCATAAAGCAGGGCTTCGACCCGTTCCCTGGAACATTTAACATATATCTTCCTGTATCGGTTGCTTCCTGCACTTGTTTTTCTACACGACAAGGGTCGTCGTGAAAACGGGTAAATGACATATATATATCTCTTACATTATATATTCTTATAAAATCATCATACAATTAATATATCTTTTATGATAGTTTTATTTTATGTTTCTTGCCATCCCACGTATAACTTTTACTTTCATATATCCATATCGTTCCTTTTTTCCAATCATATTTATTTCCTCCAGCTTTTTCACTTAAGTTTTCCATATATTTATCTATAGTCCAGTGTTTATGTTCACGCGCAACAACAGGTAAATATGTTGCGCTTTTACCTGATAAAAGTTTTAAATATATTCCTTGTTTACCATTTAATTTGAAATATCTCTCTGTATGTTTTCCGCTATATTTTTTCCATTTATGTTTCGGGTCAAGTAACTCTATTTTATAATCTAATTTGTCCAATAGATGGTTACTATACGGAATTTTCCATCTATTTTTTGCATCTAATAAACAATCACCGGCGGCTTCTATTATTTTAGTAGCTGTTTTATGAGTGTTGGTTGTTTCATACCGACCATAAGAGCAATTCGTTTTACCATTAAGGTTGGTTCCTACAAATACCCCTTGATGCATATTATAAAAAGGGGACCATATTGGTAGTTTCACACGGTATGATGCTTTATTTATTTTTTTTATTATTTCAGATTTAATAGATCCTAATGCTAGCATTATATCAAAGCTATTAATCTTACCACTATTTATTTTTGGACCATAAATAATGCTAACATAAGATACTATATTTTTAATATGTGTAGATGTAACTGTATATTTATCTAACTTGTTATTTTCTAAATGACTATCATAATAATCAACAACTTTCCCCGAGTAATTTATTCTTTTTATACTTTCGCAAAATAATTGGATTGCATACGGACCACATAATAGTTCGGACTGGTTCGTATATTGTTTAATTTTATGCATTTGAAGTGGACGCTGAATAAGTGAATATATTAGATGTTCCTCTAAATATTGTTTATGGAGTCTTTGCGGAAATTTTAATATATTATTATTGAATTGTTTACCGTGATGAGTTAAATCTGTTGTGCTAAATAATACACTATTCGAGTTATTACTAATAAATGTAGTAATCCATTTAACAATTTGTGTGTCATATTTTTTTACCGGTGTCAAAACAAATATTTTAACATTTGGAAAATGCGTTCGTAATTCATTCTCAACCCAATCAAATGAGTGTTCGTTTTTATTTATAATAGGCAATTGCGGTGTTTTTCCGAATGTGGTGTCTTTATATAATTGATATACCCCCGGCAATATATCCTTACTATCGTGTATTGCGGATATATAAATGATATACTTTATTTTATAACGGGGAAAATGTATCAAAATATTTTTACGTGCATCACCTGCATATTTTTCACCGGCGTGAGGTAAAATCGCTGCACGCGGGTAATTTATATTATGTGTTTTTTTTGTTTTTGATATATTATGCTTTAAAACTTTATGCTTTAAAACTTTATTATGTGTTTTTTTAGTTTTCATAATATATCAAATCATTTTAATTAGGAACGGGAAAAGGTCTCTGATTATTTTCCATAATTAACGGGCTCGGCATAATTAGGGGCGCTCTTTGAAAAAACTGTTTTGACGGGAGTTTCTTAAGATATGGCTGGACTGGCTTTTGTGGCGAAACAAGATTAGATGAGTTTATTCCGAATAATGCTGACTCTATCTCGATCGGATTGTGCGATAAAACGTCACGAGGAAGATGGCTTGGCGTATATCCCACACAAGGAATAGCGGGGTCTAAACAGGTTCCGTATTGAGAATGTTCGTAAAACTTGTATCTTACCATTCCGCGAAAAGAGGCCTGTTGCAAACAATAATCACTAGAACTATTAATATTTCTCGTAGACGTCATATTATTATATGACTATATATTTTTCAATAACATATTTTTATTATCTTCGCGAATATTTCCATCATTTAGTATATCGCAAAAGCACTTGTGGGATAAATCAAACAGGTCATACACAAATAATAATTTAAATAAATCTCGATGGTCGTCTCCTAAAAATGCAAGCATCCCTTTGAATTTTTTCGTTTCTTTTATTTTATTTATTATTTCAACCATATCTCTATTTTTCGATATTTTGTCAAACAAATCGGTTGATTCTGTATCAATTACCGTGTCGTCCCAGTTATTAAGTCCAAATGCTTGTAAATATTGTAACCGATATGCATCTTCACTTGTCTTCTCACTATGGGATTTATATGTGCAGATAAAATCGTGAATATACATTATAAATAATTAAAGGCATTTTTTTATACTCTTAATTAATTAGTAAATAATTTAGTTTCTGCTTGCATTATCGCGAGTTAAATCTCTGGAAGGAAGTCCACCCCTGATCCAACCATCTGCCGCCGAACTTTCGCAAAGATTTTCTGGGTTAGAAATAGTATTCTTGAGTGAATCAATCATAGGCGTGTTTCGGTAACCCATATGACATATCTCGCTCGAAGGATTTGCGCTTTTTCTGTTATTCGCTAAATCCCCTTGCAATAGCTTTGATTCTAAATCGGGGTTTCCTTTTCCTCTTCCTAAAAAGGGGACTGTTGCGTATGGGCGCTGATTTAATGTTATCCTGCATTCCGGTCTAGTTAATTTTGTAATAGATAGGGCAGAGTTGTTGTCGATATTACATCCGTTTATCCCCACCTGGTGACTTCCGTTGAAATTCACATTTGGCTGACTAGTTGCGAACTTAATCGCGCTTGACATCGGACAAGACTGTCTGAAATTATCTAATATGTATGTGGAAGCTTCGGCGTTTTGAATATTTCTCTGACTAATTCCACAGCGATCATCTCCTATTCTAGATTGGCCATAAAATGTATAATCGTGCGTTGAAGCCATTATATATTGCATAAATATATTATTTTATTTAAATAATATCTTTATTCTGATGTCCATCTATGTGGCGCGCCTTTCGTGCAAGCGAGTTCGTGACCTTCTTTACACGACACCATATCCCCATAACACCACTCTGCAAATGATTTCTGGTCGTTTGGTATTTGGGTATTTGCCGTCGAATACCATTGTCTCATCGATCTGTCAAATGTAAAATTATCTCCTAAATCATGAAACAGTTTATCCTTTATAGACGGGTCTCCGAAGTTTCCCGCTACAAAATCTTTTACATCATTATCAATAGTTGAAACAACATCCTTATTAAAGGATGGCGCCGCCTCCTTTCTAGTTGGATTATCACTTATTTCTGGCGGTAATACATTCATTAATGGGTTATTCTTAGATGGCATTGTATGAACAGATGAATCTATTACAGGTGCAGGTTGGGAACCGGCAAATCCTTCTTTTGATTTTTTTGTTTTAAAAAAATACAACATAACAATGCAAAGTATTGTTACAGCGCCGGTAATTAAAATCTGCATTTTATTTCCTATGAAAAGACCTGTTAGCGTTAAAAATAACACCAGCCTCGTAATCGCATTTAATTTTTCACTAAACCGCATATTTATACTTGGCCAAACTTCTGCAATATATTCTTTTTTAAATAAAACATTTGGGTCAGTTATCCAAAAAGGAGCAGCCATTTATATATATAGTCGTTTTATTTTTTCTTTCTTCTCTTCTTTTTATTACCCCCCGGAGAAGGCTTTAATGTTTTTTCATATTTTTCTCCCGTTCTAAAAACTGACCTCTCTACTGCACCCGATGGGTTCTGCGTCGTGGGGGTCTGCGTGCGAGTGGTCTCGCTTGGGCGAAGAGGATGCGACGAAGAGGACGAAGAAGAGAACGAAGAAGAGGACGAAGAAGAGGACGAAGAAGAGGACGCCGCCGCGGCTGCCCGCCGCTGGTCCAATTTCTCCTTCATCCTCTCCCTCTGTTTCGCTACTTTCATATTCTTAGAAATATTGTTTCTCATCGCGTTCATATCCATCTTTCCTCCCGCTGCTCCCATTCCCCCCATTCCCATTTTACCAAACATCTGTTGTAAGTTTCCCATACCCGGCATACTCTTCATCTTCTCCATCATTTCGCTCGCCTCTTGCAATAGCTCGCTCTCCTTTATATCTCCGGATTTCATTCTCTCGTCTAACTTAGACCCCACGTTTTTTACTAAAGACATTAATTTTGTTGGCTGATTGAAAAGATTTTTAAATACACTATCAACTGAACCGCCATCTGCCATATCTATATTAAAGTCTTTCGCTGTCTCTTCTGCAATATCTTTTGCAAGTTTTCCCAATTTACCGTTTAACATTCCATTAACGTGCTCGTGTAATTCTTCCGGGTCCGGCATATTTTGCGATGATTTATCATTTCCGTCTTTCTTATCTCCATTAAACATATCTTTCATATTTTTCATTGTCTCTTCTAACTTTTCTTTAAACTCGTCCTGGTTTATTGCCTCAAATAACTTTGCGGTATCTCCAAATGATTCTTCGTGCGAAAGCGAAGATACAACTGTAAATAGTATAAGCTGCAAATACTTCCACAGAGTATGCCTCGTTTTATCGCTAATATCCTGCTTCCATAAATATTTAAATTCTATTCCGGGTAAAAAGTCGGTTCTTATTTCTTCATCTCCAAACATCTCTTCGTTTTGGTATAATATGTCGAAAAATCTCTTGGGATATAGCGCTTCACAATACTCATATACCCTTTTCACAGACTCTTCGTCGTTTTCATTGCCCAATATTTCTTTTAGATCATCATTTAATGTTTCCCTTAGCTCGGGATAAGTTTTTAATATATCATTTAAAAAATCTAAAACTATTTTCTTAAAGTCTCTTAGAACTTCTTTGGGGTCTTTCGATGATTTGGGGTTTTCTTCGACAGGTGCATCAGATGGCTTTTCAGATGGCTTTTCAGATGGCTTTTCAGATTCATCTTTGACAATATTCCCGTTAATATCCATATTATATTTACATAATCGTTGTTTTTTTAAACTCTATTTATATAAATCACATAATTTTAACAAATTGTTCAAATATTTCAATACATTATTTTTATCGGCGTCATTCATATTTCTAACCGGTTCGCGTATTATGTCTATTTTAGAAAGTATCCTGCGTGAGTTTTCATCCGTGATTTCATCAGTATAATTCTTTTCTATAAAAAACGATATATCATTATTTTTTATTTGTTTATGATATGGACCTACGACAGTCTCCTTGAATATGTTAATTATTATTTTAGGATTCGCCTTACGCATATTACGCAGCGCCTCCCGTCCAGCAATTATGTCTTTATCGCCGGGAAATACTCGAAGAATATCTCCAACAAAGTCGTCGAAGTGGTTATTAAATGTCTTTAATACGTAAGACGGAGATAAGGTCGCCATTTCTGATAATAATAATAATAATGCTTTTTTTTTAAATATTATTATTATAAATATATATTTTAACTATTAAGATATATCACTATTTCTCTCTTGCTGTAATTTATCTAAGGAAACTCCTTTAATTGTATTTGCTTCGTAATTATCAGGTGGTGTCTCGATTGAGTTCTCCTCCGAATGAACCGACGTGTAGTGATGTAGCTGACGCATTCCCCCTTCTCCCTTAGCAGACATTGAACTAATATCTTGATCTAAAAAACTAAAATTATCTGATGTAACGCCGTGTCCCAAACCTCCAAGAGAAAATGCGTTGGGTTCTGAATTATTTTGAGCCGCCTCTTGCATAACATTTTTCTTTGGCATAATGTGATGGGTTATTTCGTCGCCAAATAAAACGTGATGTCCCTTATTTAATAATAATAGGGCCGGGACTTTTGTGACCGTCGGAGGTAATAATACCTCGTCGCCCTTCTCTAATACAATATAACACGCGCCATTTTTCGAAATCCTATTATCTATGCAAATAAAGTGCATTTTTTCACTAGCGGGACTCTTACTAATATTCTGAAGCATACTTTTGCATTTTTCGCAAAAATTACTGTAATATAAAATACAACTCATATAAATACTATAAATACTATCATTTATATTTATTTCGTTAAAAATTGATTTAAATTTTAATAAATGATTAAATATATAATTATGGATCCTAGAGTATCCGATATTGCTTTTGAAAATAGCAACCTCACGTTTAAAGTATCTAACATTAATGTCAGCCTAGCGAATTCCCTTCGCAGAATAATTCTTTCCGAAATCCCAACCGTTGTGTTTCGAACAGCACCGCACGCTAGGAATAATTCTATTATTTCAATAAATACAACCAGGCTAAATAATGAAATTATTAAACAGAGGTTGGCGTGTATCCCCGTCCACATTACCGATATCACATTTCCTATCGAAGATTATATTGTCGAATGCGATAAGAAGAACGAAAGCGAAACAACCCAATATGTTACCACCGAAGACTTTGTTGTTAGAAACGTAAAAACCGACACTGTTCTTTCCGCCGCCGAAACACGGAAGATGTTCCCGCCAGACCCCATCACAGGTGACTTTATCGATTTTGTTCGCATCAGACCCAAGCTATCTAAAACTCTTGACGGCGAACATCTAAAAATGTCGTGTACGCTTAGTGTTAGCTTGGGAGCTGAGGAGAACGGCTCGTATAATGTAGTGTCAACTTGCAGCTACCGCTCGACAATAGATGTTGTTCGGAGGACAGATATTTGGTCTGGGAAGGCCAAGGAATATAAAAAGGGAGGGAAGTCTGCTCCAGAAATTGAAGATATTAAAAACGACTGGCTTCTTCTAGAAGGAAAGCGCATCACTCTCCCGAACTCATTTACATTTATTATAGAAAGCGTTGGAGTATTTGCACCAATGAAAATCGTTGAGATGGCGTGCAGCGTGATGCTTAATAAGGTAGAAAAGTTCGCAGAAGATATCCAGACAAAAGAGAATATGATTGTTCCGTCAAAAACAACTATGGAGAATTGCTATGATATTATTCTTGAAGGCGAGGATTATACGCTCGGTTGTGCTCTCGAATATCTACTTTATGCATCATACTATGATACCCCGACCGATTCTAATAAAATTTTGACATTCTGTGGATTTACAAAGCCCCACCCACATATTGACGTTAGCACTATTCGTATCGCATTTAAACACAATACCGATAAGGGGGAAATTCTAAATTACCTCGGGAATGTAACCACAAAAGCATTGGAGATTTTCAACTCACTTAAAAAGGACTTCACGGCAGTTGCATAATAAAATTATTATATATAATGTTTTAACGTCTTTTATTTCTGTGTTTATTATTTTTACGCGTATAATCTCGACGAGTATGACGAGTTTTTTTCTTTCTCATTTATTTACAAACGTTCTTATCCACATACAAATTTATTTGGATAAGAAATTTACACCGCGTCGGATACGCATAATACATAAATCCTTTTTCATTTATTCATTCATTTTTTATCAATATTCCGCTTTGGGAAATTTATAGAAAACATTAATTTTGCCGGGGGTAGTTCATCAACATACGCAATCACTCGAGCCTTAGATATATGTTTATTCTCGTCTCGCAGGGACTCCACATAAATTCTATGTAGAAGGAACATATGTGTTCTATACTGTACCGGATATTCGATGAGAGGTTTTGTCTTTTTTATGTAACACATAATATAATTTGTGTGCAACTGTTTAGTGAACTGGTCAACTTGGTCGCGGAATATGTCAAACTGTTGGGCATATTGATTGAAATACTCTAAATATTTGAATACATTCCCCGCTTTCCTCAATTCTAAGAAATGATACTGGAGCTTCGGTTGGTTACCTCGAAGACGACGAACCGTCTCGTATTGGGGGTTTCTAATCTTGCTTCGATCTCCTGTGCTGGTGTTCTTTACGATTACACCCATCGTTGTATAGTCCGTATTTGCGCCAGCCCACAGTTCGCGTAGTTCGTCGTAATTATTGAAGTGCACCTGCATTGGGAATAAAACTCCTGTGCCATCAAAAAGGTTTTTCTGGATATTGCGAGGCACCTCTGTTACTGTAAGTTCCTCGTTGTTTATTTTATAGCAACCCACGAGGAAGATTTTCTTCTCTGTGAATTGGGTAACAATCCTATTATTAGGATGTTGCATTACAAAACTATAGCTATACTCTTTTGACAAATCGTCAAAATCCAAATCCAGACTGGCAGCCGCATCCAAAAACATATAACGAAATGTGTTCTCGATACCTTGGTTCTCGTCTCGGAAGAAAATACACCTGCCCCCAATATTGCTTTTTGTACAAACCTCCCAGTCCCCAATAGACTCGTCAAAAAATACATTTATCATTGTGCCCTCTATAAAATCCTCTGCTACACAGTTTTGTCTGTCATTTGATGGTTCCGCGTTTTTACTAGAAAATACATCCATACTTACTGATTTAGGTGGAGAAAACCCTACAATCTTAGAGCCTTTTAGAATAACGGACCTAAATAACCCAAGCGAATCTGTATTATCCTCGGTTAGTGCCGATTTAATATATTTTAAAATATGGTAGTCTCCATTTTCATTCGTGTATTTTGTTAACTTTATTCCGACCTCTTCGAATTTTTTCCCGGCGGTGACAGCGTCTGTGGAAAGTGAACAGACCAATTCCATAATATTACAATTCTCCAGTTTAGTAAGATTATATACGTTATCCATAATAGATTATATCACTAGATTACCTTTAACTTGTTTAGAATGTTTCATAAATGTTTCGTTTTGGATAAAAACTTTCGTTTTGCATAAAAATTTCTACTGTATGTATAAGATAATGGCCCATAATGATTTACATTTACAATTAGGCGATATTATAGAAATAATAGCCCCGGAAGATGAAAAACTACACGAAAAGAATTTTTTTATAAATTATATTGATAATAATGAGATAGATTTATTAGACGACGATGGTTCTATAATACTTATGATAGGAGAGGATAAATCGTTGCGTAACGAATCAATAACTGAAATACGTTTACTAGACCGTGCATCTGAACAAGGATATTCTAGACAAAATGGATTACTTCCGGATACGTGGATTAATGTTTATTTAGGAGGAGAAATTCCGGTTGTTGTTACGGGAAAAATAACAAATTTAGAAGAAGACCAAATCGAAATTACAAGCGTAGAGGAAGGGTCCGAGCCAATATATATTGACTTCGAATACAAGGGAGTTCCCAAAGATATTCCTATTGACAAAATAGAAATTAGAGATCCGCCGGAACATGCATCGCAGGAGCATGCATCGCGGGAGCACGCATCGCAGGAGCATGCATCGCGGGAGCACGCATCGCAGGAGCATGCATCGCAGGAGCATGCATCGCAGGAGCATGCATCGCAGGAGCACGACGGAGAATATCGCGATATCATAGATTCGCCAGAAGAACAGGATATGGGAAAAATTATACAAGATAAGATATTCGACGCCGACCAGTTTAAATTTGGCGATGAATTAGATGAAATATCTCAAATTATAGATGTTGCAGATGAAAATAAGAAGTTTAGCATAGATAAACAAACAGGAGATATATTGGACGACCTATTGGCCGACATACCAAACAAGCAGAGGACACCAATGGTTCTTAATCATATACATACTTTAATAGAAAGATATGTCCAGCTTAGAGAGAAATTCTCCACATTCGACGATTATAATAACGTAGATGGATTTATTAAGCGCGGACCGGAATACAAGCCTCTCGCAAATGTTCTAAAAGAACAGTCACATAAACTATATTGGATTCTACCCGTGGTAAAATGTAAAAAACATATTTACGACATAGATGCCCCCGAGTCGACCGACGGAATGGGTGTGTCGCATATGGACCTGTCTGTTACTCGCGCAAGGGAAACAGAACTAATTAACTCTTATGAAGATAACACCATAGCCGGAGAGAATAGATATTATGCTCTTATAAAAGGATTAAACAAATTCTACACGCCTTTCGATGAACCAGACAATAGAGACACCCTGTTAACAACGCAAAGGGTGAATGCAAACGTGTTGTCCGTTGTAGAAAACTTAGAGAATTTCGAATCGACCGTTTTTAAAAATAAAGACATACACGTAAAACGCTTTTACACACAGGAATATAATGTGGGGATAAACACTATTAAATATACTAAAAACAAAGGTGGTCGTGGTGGAGTAGAATTAACGAATCATAAATTAACGGAGAGCGACCCTATGTCAATAAAATCATATATAACGTTGCCAGAATCGGCCGTTTTATTTTCTCATATAAACCTTCCTACTACGAATATAATGACTCGTGCAAATTTAAATAGAAATTTTCTCTCTTATTGGAGATTATTAACCGAACGAACAGACATATCCACGAAGATAATATCAAGATTGGACAGGCCCGGTGTTATGGAAGGCAGCTTCCTGAATAAATTTACGGAACATATCCTAGACGAAGATGTTCAAGATCCAGACAAATACGAAAAATTTTTAAAAATAATGGTCCCTACTACGGCGAATCTATTTGAGCTAATTAAAAATAATATAACCGACAATTTGTCTATTCACTGTATTTTGAAATATCTAGAACCATTTATGATATACAAAGAAGACCTTACATATGCACACTACGCAGAGTTTAACAATTTTATCGCGGCGGGTATATTCCAATATAAAAAAACCTTCGTCGAGAAGAGAGACAAAATGGTAAAAACCCTACATAAATTTCGCACAGAAGAACCGGATATACCTTATCTTTTAACAATTTTGTCGGAAGAGGAAAAACTCGCAATGCTTACTCTATATGGGCTTGAAAACTCCCCGGCCTTAACAAACCACGCCTTCCTCAAATATATATCGGAGATAGACAACTCAAACTATTATAATACCCTCCTGGCGAAAACGAGCTTTTCTTTAATGGTCCCTTATGCGACCGAGCAGGTTAAACGATTAGACGAGCTATCAAAATCTGCGTCTCCCGCGTCAGACCAATCGGACGCGTCGCCTGCAAGTTTATCGGGTGCAAGTTTATCGGGTGCAAGTTTATCGGGTGCAAGTTTATCGGGTGCAAGTTTATCGGGTGCAAGTTTATCGGGAGGTGGTTTATCGGGTACTCGCGCGGAGGATTCAGCCGAACCCAGTGAATGCGAACCACGCGTGCTGGCTAAAAAATATTTGGCGATTGATGAAATGACGGAGGATAACGACAAGGCTATTTATTTTGATAAACAATACGACAAAACATATTACGAATTAATAACCGAATACAAAAAATACATTTCGGATGCAACATTATCTCTCCAGGATAAGATTCTAATACTGACAAACAAACTAAAAGACAGCGTAGGACTATCGACATATAACGCAACGATAGAAGCAACCGCTCTTATTGAAAAGAAAAGGGAGGTGCGAGAGGGGAATTATTGCGTAGTAGTAATCGACGACGAAGATACGAAATATTTATACTATAAAAGGGTTGGTGGCACTTGGGAACGCGACACAACAATTACCGGTGATGTGTTTTCAGATAAATCAAAAACGTTTTGCAATTTATCGCAAAATTGTATTGATATTAAAAATACGTGCGAAACACTAGAGAATAGCGAAAAGATAATTAAAAATAAAAATCTTATCATGATTGTCAAGGAATTTGATGTAAATATGCAAGAGGGTCTTGAGGAAATTAAAAAGAAAATAGAAGACCGGCTTTCACTATATTCCTTGAGGCTTCCCAAATTAATAAATCTTCAAAAAACTTTTCTTTATAAATATAATGACCAAAAATACACGATGGGCATTGGCGTCGAGGAGTTTGAAGGAACGGTTTCGCCCTATATTAAAATAAGAGATACTATATTGGGCTTCCCCGACTTTTCGCAGAGACAAAACTTCATTTTACAGTTCGACGCAAAATATGCGCGCCCGGCAAGCAAAGGAGAAGACAATTGGTGGAAATACTGCATAGAAACGAATGTTAAATTACTTCCCACATTTATACTCGAGTTGGCCTCATCGTTTGTAGAGGGGAATGACTATATGACGACGGTTAAGAAAATATGCAAACAACAAGGCACATATAGTGACGACGGGGGTTCTTGGGTTGACAAACATAGCGGATATTTTATTACATATATTAAGTTTGATGAAGAGGAAGGATATGATGAAGGTGGATTCAAGCAGGTAAGTCGTGATGTTTTAGAAAAGGACGCCGGAGCGTTTGTAATGCAAGAAACGCGGAAATCTATAGAAGACAAATACACAAACCCCATCACCAAAAAAATATATAATGTAGTGACCACAATGGCCGATTATATGGATATTGCAATTGAACCATACTTACCGGGGATTATACACGATACCTTGCAAAAATTAAAGGTTAATTTACCGAATAAAGAGCAGGCAGAAAAAGGCAAAAAGGGAGCATATGCGAAACAGGTTAACTCATTGCTAATAATGCTTTCCATGTGCTATTTTCTTATTTCTGTACAAACAAGTATTCCATCGTTAAAACCGCGAAAGGGTTTCCCCGGATGCAAGCTGTCTTTTTCAGGCTATCCCTTGCACGGCGAAGAAGACCTTACAGGAATCTCGTATATTTCTTGTGTTCTAAAGAAAATTAGTAAATCAGCTACCTCCCCTTGGAATGCCGTGGCGAAACAAAAACTGGAAAATATTAATATAATTATTAAAAAAATATTGGACGAATACGTTTTGATAGACAGGCACATTCTAGATAAAATAACTGCAAAATTAAAGTATCTTTCGAAAACACCGGAGGATGCGATACCGGCGGACCGCGACATTCGACAGTGGCACACATTTTTGCCGCCACTCAACCAGATTGAGTTAGGTGTTACTGAACCCGTGACAAAATTATTTGAGAAGGAACTATTGTCCGACTTTAAAAAAGGCACTTCTTCGCAGTCAGAAAAGCTTCTTGTTTTGCAAAGTAAATCTATATACTTCTCAATACACATTCAGAAGCTAATCAATAAAACAATTAAAGAGTCGGCAGCCATTCTAACAAATAATACAGGCGTTCCATATTTGGTAAATTCGTGTTGCGATGACGGAACGATAAACACCGTTGATTATTTAATAGAGAAAGAACCCGATATCAGAATATTAAATAAAAGAGTTGAAAATATAACATATAGTTTGAGAGAGGTAACAACGCTAACCAAAGCAAACATATTATTTTATCCGACGAACACCAAGCCGATGCCCCTCCCCATTTCAACTGAATTTTCAGAAGAAACAATATATCAATCGTTTATAGCATATTGCAGATTTAACACATCGATTCCGATAGAAGAGGAACTCCGCGCGATTTGTCTGGAAAAACCGGAGGGGATAGCCGACAAAGAAACATTACAGGACAAAATTCGCGCGCTAAAACAAGAGGGAAGGAATTATACTATAGAAGACCTTCATATGTTAATTACCATTATAAACAAAAGAAATACTGTGGATATACAGTTGCAAAATGTGGCGGAGGATAACATTCTTTCTCTCTACGACTTGGTAAACAGTCTCATCGAGTATAGAACAGAAGCTGTTCCAGGTAAATTTTTAACAGACCTTTCGTCCCTCCTCGAGATGTGTATAAACCAAACTCCAAATCTTAAATATTATGAAACGACGCCATATAGAGATATGATAGACTATCTGGTATTATCTAATTCTAATATGAGAATGGAGATAAACAGATTTATAACAAGAAATACTAAAAAAAAGAATAAAGATGTCGCCGCTTGCATAGATTCCATCTCTTCGTTTAATGTATTAGGGAAAACTAGATTTATTGACGGCTTCGACGAAACGACATTCAAGCAGTTAGATTTTATTAAAAATACGATACGCCTAATAAGCGACGTATTCCCCAATATTATTATAAATAAGGTGAATCCGTGTGGGTCAGGATGTAAAATACCAAAGCACTGGAAGTTATCAGAATTCCACAATAGAGATATGGTGAATATACTTGGAAAATTCTATAAAAACTTTAATAGTCTATTCGACGATGAAACAGTTACTACTGTGATGAAAGAATCACAGCGTCTAAATAAAACGATTTATAAGCTTGTCGAAAAAACTCTTTATTATTCAGATAACGGAAACGTGCACACAGACGGTAGCAATATATTTAATGCAGAATTATGTGTTATGCTTCACGAATATTATTTATTGAGCACATTTAGCAATATAATATCCTCGATGGACGGTATAGCCGAGTTTAACATTAAATCACGGGATGATGATTTCGACGCGATGGTGGAAGATGACAGTTCCCTAGAACAACAGTTGATGTCGGGTGATATTGAAAATAAACAAGGGAGGGTCGCTGCTCTTTTATCAACTTTCTGCACGATTATCGTGGAAAACAAAAAGGTAATAGATTATAATTATACTATGTTAATGGACCGAGTGCATCGTGCGAAGGAGAGGGAGAAGGATGGGATTACCGATTATTTGAAGGCGATGACGGACGAAGAGAGAGAAATCGAAAGTTTATTTAAAAATCAAAAATTGGAAAAGTGGAGCACCGGACTGCAGAAAGGTTTCAGAAATTATGATGGTAAAACATATGATAGTGAGCGGAGTGCAATGGAAATGCAGGCGATTGCGGAGCATAAATTGGGCGAAAATAGCGTGGTAACCGAAATGAACAAGGATATTTTTATGATGGACTTAATGGAACAAGAAGCGATAACAGAAGAAATAGAATCCGCGGAATATTCTTTACAACACTTAGCAAATGACGACGATTATGGTGATGGCGACGGAGATGAGGGATATTAAATAAATAAATTAACATTAAGCTTTATCGTGTTTAATGTTAAAAAAAAAATCCTGTGTATATAATAATGGACCAGCGTTTTTTTCAGAACAATATTGTAGCAATCGCAATATCTATATTTATAACATCCTATACGTTTATTGTTATGATTAAGCCACACTTTTTATATAATAAAGACGGAAGCTTGAGAGAGTTTGGAATTGGTTTCAAAAAGAAAACCGTCGTCCCAGTTTGGCTGTTGTCTATAATGTTGGGTATACTGTCATATTATTCTATATTGCATTTATCGGCATTGCCAAAATTACTTCTTTGAAGCCGCGGCCGCCTGAGCTAGCTCTGCGAGGGAAGCGGCATTGTCGGCGAGAAACTTAGTGTTTTCACAAATCTTTGCAGCCTCCGCCTCTAACTTCTCCGCGTTTTTAGACGCAGCAATACTTAGTTTTTTAGTTTCTAGTGCAGACATTGATAGAGCCAGTATAGATTTGTTCGTATCTCTCTCTAGACGCTGCAGTTTAGTTAAATCACTCATATATTAACATTTACAAAATATTATTGTCCCGAGAATTTCATTTTTGTGGAACTGTTGGATTCTTCTTCCGACTTTTGCTTTTCGGCAGTTGACTCATATGCCCTCTCTTCTTTTTTAATGTCTTCTGTTGTAGGAGAACACGTTACAGTAACTAGATAATTATATCCTACGGCTATAACCAGAGAACCGGTTAATATATACCAAACATACTCACCTACGATCTCCTTTAGTTTCACCAATTTCTTAAATCTATGTTTTAGGGATGCTTCGTCCACACCTTTACTTTTTCCACTTCTAAGTGCTGCGGTTTCCTTCCAAAAATTCTCGAAATTTTCGTTAGTAACTTCGTTTATTAGTATAGATTGGTCAGAATAAATATATGCTAAAGATTCTTTAACAGACTTTGCGTCCTCGTCTCTAGAATGGTCTTCTCCAGGAGGGAATATTTCGCTCATAAGCTTCTTTGCGCCAGTAAACTTCACAAGTGCATAGCCAAACGTGTTGGAGAATGGCGCCTTCCAACCGGGATACATCTCAAGAACAATCATAATAATACTAAACATCATTACCCAAGGGACAACAGTTACGATAAACGCAAGTCTCCAGTTTGAAGATTTGCATATAGCAGTAACTATATTCATATTTATTAAATAATGGCCGACGATTATGGTAATCACATAACATAGAGTTGCTACTCTTAAATTATTAGTTTCTATATTATACTTTACCGCAGCATATAGAGTTGTCGCGATAAAAAAAAACAACATGCTTGGTTTTGGAACTCCGTTATCATTTTTATCCACCATTATAGTTAATATGCATAATATTTTTTGAAAAAATACCAGTGTTTATTAATGAATGCTCCATCACTAACTGAACCAGGAATACATTACTATATTGGCGGGTCTCTTAAAGAATGCAGAAAGTTTAAAGATAAATATATTACTTTGCTATTCAATTTAGGAATGATAGCCTTATTTATTATTTTTTTCGGGTCGATATTAATGTACCGATATAACGGAAATATATCCCCCGCCGAGATTGACTTAAGGAATAGAAAGAAAAAGGAATATATTATTTCAAAATTAAACCAGTTAGGAGAGATTAAGCAAAAAAAAAGTATGATTACAGATATACCAATGTGGAATAACAACCCCGATTTAGATGTTATACGTAGATAAATATAAGTTTTTATATATATATGGATGAGTCTGTGAAAGAAGCTATACACGGTTATTATAAATTGAAACATAAATACGACGAGACAAATCAGAGGAAAAAAAAGCAAATATTGGGTAACCAAAGTTTGGCGGCTCGGGATAAGAAGCAAAAATGGATGCAATATAAGCGAAAATGTGTTAAATGTGGAGCTGTCGGGGGTACAACATTTACCAATAGTAAAAATATATTATCTGCTACGTGCAACGGGGAGCGACATTGTGACCTTAATATTAAAATTAACAGAGGATATTATACAAATATACGAACAGAATATCAATTTCTTATACAAGAAATAAATTCTATCCAAACCGAGATAATAAAGACAAAGTTAAAGATTCTATTTGGGTATACCTCGGAAGATGATGCTATAAAGGATTTCGATAAATTGCGCAAACGTTTAGCTGGACTAACAAAGGCACACGATAAAGTAAAAATTGCATATGTAAACATTTTAAATAACGGTGTTAGTTCCGCCGAAAAAAACAAGGCTTCCCAAGAATTATCGGGAATAGTAATAGAACTGAATAAGCTCTCGCACGATTATGATACTTCTCCCGGAAGAGGATATATAACGAATATGGTTGAAATATATATCGACAGAATACTTCCTCTTGTAGATAAAATCCGCACGATGGCTTACACATATAGTTCGCTTGAGGAAATCGATGGGGTTGACGATGGACCACCGTTAACAAAATTAGTCCAAGAGCCGTTCACATTGAACGAACTATATATTTCTGGTTCAGATAGAGCTCGCGTTATTAATGTATAAAATAAAGTTATATTCGGTTATTATATATGTTTACTAAATTTGTCGATTGGTCTATATTTTTAGCTAGTTTTGTCGTAGGACTGGTATTTATATGGCTTTCTGCACCAGAAAGCACTATCGTATATGTTTATCCGACTCCGGACAATATCGCCGAGTTTGGTTATATCGATAAGGCAAAAAATTGTTTCGAATATATTGTAAAAAAAATGACGTGTCCAGCAGATTCTTCTAAAATAAAAACCATCCCCGTTCAAATGGGCGGGAGTTTACAAAACATACCAACTACTTCTGTTCCATTCGGGGACACAAATGTCAATAAAATATAATTACATATAATATATGATCCAAAATATACTTAAATCTATTCATACCAAATTTGGAAGATACTTAGTATCTGTTATATTGGGTATAGGTCTGGCGAGTATATTTAGAAAATCGTGCGACAATAAGGATTGTTTAGATTTCAAAGGCCCTCATCATTTAGACATTATACAAAAAATATATAAGCACAATAATGAGTGTTACTCATTTGAACAAGCGTCAATTAGTTGCGATAAAAAAAAAACTCATATAGAATACGAGTAATTTGTCGCGCGTAAATAATTTAATATAATTAAATTTTTATTATATTAAATAATGTCTGGTGGGTCTACAAATATTAACGATTTGCCTGTCTCGAATTCGTCTGGTCCTCCTCCTGGGGTTCAGCTACGAACTACAGAAAACCAAGAGATTAATAATTCTGCACAAATGCTAAATGAGCAGAGAGCAGCAGAAGATAATTCTCAAAGTAGAGTTGCTCCACCGAATCCAAACGATTATATGAAACAAGTAATTTCCGATGTCCAGAATGTGTCACAGTCCGGGGGGTTAAAACTACCCGATCGCGATATTCCTCGAACCCAGGGTCATATCACGCAAGATAAGGAAAGCTCTGTTGATTATGTTCCAAAAGGGCCAGACGATTATATTAAGCAATATCCATCTGTAGATGAAATTAAACAAGTCCACGTTAAAAAAGAGAAACAAGTGGAAAAGTATGATTACCTATACGATGAGCTTCACGGACCCGCACTTATTTCGCTTTTATATTTTATATTTCAATTACCAGCGGTCCACAAAGTAATTCTTAAAAACATACCGGGTCTATTCAAAAATGATGGGAATATGAACACGAAAGGCTATATATTTAATAGTATTTTATTCGGCAGTGTATATTATCTATCCACAAAGGGCATAGAATACATATCTGTATAGGTTAATAAAATTGAATATGGATGATTATTTCTATAATTTTAAAAAATAATGAATCTTTACAATTATATATTATTATTATCATTATCATTATTCTTTGATACAATTGGGGCGCATTTGTATTCAAAAATGACTATATTGATAACAATAATAATAATGATAAATAATTTAAAAGCGGGTGAACCCCAATATAATATAATTAACGTAAATGAAGATATTGAATTATAATATATAATTATCGGAAGGAAGGAAAGGGTTAACCCTGAAATGAATTAAAAGCCCCATCCACGCTTCTTCCGTTTTTTAAAGGTGTTTTTTTTGCGATGTAATGGACTCTTCCTCCGCGACTTCTTTTTATTCGCACGGTGTGATATTTTCCGTGATTTTGCAAGTGGGGGCTTTTTTGTAATACGTTTCTTGCTATTTGATTTTTTAGTTTTCTCTTCACTTGGTATGTACCTTAAGAAGAATTTCTCATACTCATCTGAATCGCGATTATTCTTTAGTTCCTTAAATTTAGCCGCTTTTTCTGCCCTTGCGTCCTCGAGCGTACTTTGCTTACCATAACAGGTTATCGTAAATCTCTTTAGAAGACCCTTTTGCTGCAACCGGTTTCTAGCCTGAACCTGGAATAAATATTGTGCCATACACATTATTCTGTTATTGTCATAATATGGTTTATTTGTATATAAAAACGCTAAATAAAAACTAAGCATCGTGTCTATTGTTGCAACGTTAATCACGCCGCCGTGTATCCTTATCCTATTGTATGAGTGACACGCGATGGGCTCGTAAATAAAGCATACTGTATCCTTATCCACAATAATTTCTATATGTGCGGGGATATTCTCTCCAATCTTTCCTTTTTTGTGGATACTTACCTTTTTAACGCCAACACTCTCCAATTGTTCTTTGATAATCGTTGCTGACGTTTCTGCGTCCTCCGACAACACATCAAAATCGGGTATCTTTAACAACTGTTTTCGACGATGCTTCGGCATATACTTTCCATAAAGACTGCTTGCATATCCTCCAAAAAATATTAAACCTTGATCTATTATGGTCCGGCGTATGGTATTATATATTTCACTCTCCTCATCATCTTTTCCCTCCCACTCCCGCATAAATCGAGACGAATCGCAATTTGGTCCTTTTAGCGGATAATACTTATTCAATAGAATTAATCGTTTTAAAACCTTTTCCCATCTCCCCACGTCTCCGTTCGGTCTGGATAATTCGAGATACATTGACATTCTCAAGAAATTTGCGGGAGCGTATTTAATACCATTCACAAGTATAGCATCATTGTGAATTATTTTATATATGTTTGCGTCTAAGGATGTTATATCTGCTACGGGTATAAAATTAACATAAACTTTGTATGTTCCGCTGTGTACACCTGATTTAGCTTCTACATCACCATATCCAGCATCGTAATAAATATCAGCCAATTCCTTCGCGTCATTTAACGCGGAGGGGGAGAAAAAATCATAATCGGGTAGTTCGACAGCTTTATCGTAAAATTGGTCCTTTGCAGGTAGGATATTATTTATTGCAGTCCCTCCGTAACATACAAGTTTTTTCCTCCTAATATAATTCTCAACAATTTGTATTATTTCTTTAACCTGAGGGGAGCTTATTTTCGCCCGGGCTGTTTGATTCTCCACCTTATCGACAGCATCGCGTAATATTTGAAGTTCCTTCTCCTGGAATGAAATACGGGATCCGGGTTCAGACATTATATTAATTATAGAGAAATTAAAATTATGTTACAGATGTATTTTCGGAGCGTCACTGAAGACACTCAATCCAAATTCTTGAGTCGGTTCAGGAGGGGGTCGTGGCGAGGGTTCTGGGATGCACGTTATTGTTTCGAGGAATTCTTTTGGTTGAAGAACAAACGCGCTTTTCGCTGAATTAAAAAAATCGGTATAGGCCTGTAGCTGGCTATCATCTTTCTGGAAACTCATAGCGATCATTTGGCATCCCAGGTTTTTTGGTATATTAAAAGGGAAATTTGTAGCTCTATCGGATAAATCCGGCAAACACATTGTTACCCCAGTTCTGTTGTGGGCGATTAGGTCTTCGTGGTTCGGAGCGTGCTTAACGGCATAGAATCTCTTCGTTGATCCCCACGAAGTGCTTGTATTATTAGTTGCTAAATTAACATATTCCGCCAGATTGGTTTTTAAAAACAGTGGGTTCTCTTCGTTATTTGAGTCAATCATTATAAATATTTTATTCTTTAAATTAAATATTGGTATATGTCCAGCCGCATTATGTGCTGCCCTCCCGCCACCACCAGAATATTGATAACTATATTCCGGCCCTAACATATATTGTGCAATCCCCTCACTTCTAAATTCTTGCGCAATTTCGTTATATATTTTTGTATTGTTGCTCATAATTCTAAGATGAAGTATTAAAGGGTCTGTTGGGTTTGGGCACATAGTACTAGTGTCTGGACCCAGCGCAGAATTAACAAGAGTTGAGATAACCTGTGACCAGGGAATGGAATTATATGTTTCCTTAATTGTATAATTATTTACGGAGGACGCTGCTACTACTGCCTTACCGTTTACCGAATATATCTCAAAATCAAGACATCGTATTCCCTGGCTAATGCAGTCTTTTAGAGCACATATACTTACGAAATCATTTTTATAATTACCTGCACAACAACAGTTATATGCGGTCTTTATATAAAAATCCTTTAGTGTTCGATTGCAGTTTTCGTCCCCGATCGCGACTATTTTCCTCCGCTTATTTATTAATGATGTAAGAGTTTCCATATTTCGACAGTTTTTATCGTTTAATCTTAACTTGTTTGTTGCCCATATAATAAGTGCGAGGACAATGACTATCCCGACAATAAGTATTGCATATTGCATTATTACTCCACTGACTTTTTTTGCTAGCCTCGTTACATCCGTAATTTTTATAGGATTTGACATGGTATATCTATTATACACACATAGTATTATTTTATTGTAAAACTATTATTGTAAAACTATTATTGTAAAACTATTATAGATTTAAATGTTTATATCTATATATATTAAAATGGGTGGCGGTATGTTAAACTTGACATCAAAGGGGAATGAATGTTCGTATTTAACAGGAAACCCCACGAAAACATTTTTTAAAACAACCTATGCAAAATATACCAATTTTGGATTACAAAAGTTTAGAATTGACTATACTGGGCAGAGAACACTTGATTTAAACAAACCATCCGTATTTGATTTTAAGGTTCCTCGATATGGAGACCTTCTGACGGACACTTATCTGACAATGAATATTCCGCATATATGGAGCCCTATATTGCCACCTACAACGTGTCCGTCGGGCACTACACAAACAGTTGATAATATATGGAAACCATACGAGTTCAAATGGATTAAGCACCTGGGGTCATCTATGATAAAGAATATTAGATTTTTGGTGGGGGGGCAGGTAATACAGGAATTTACAGGAGACTATTTACAACTGGCGGTCGGGAGGGATTTCGATAGATGTAAGCAGGATTTATATGATAGAATGACGGGAAATACAAAAGAGCTAAATGATCCGGCGAATGCATTTAATAGAGAAAATTCTTACCCTAATGTGTGGCCAAATGTTTCGGATAAGTATAAAACGTTGGGTCCAGAACCGTCTATTCGTGGAAGAAAAATATACGTTCCCTTAAATATTTGGTTTACTCTTGCCGCAAAAATGGCGTTTCCTTTGGTAAGTCTTCAGTATAACGAAATGCATATAGAGGTGACGATGCGTCCTATTAAAGAATTATTTGTTATTAGAGATATTGATAGAATAATGCCACCATATTCTTCGTCTAAAGGCGCAACTGTTGGAAACTATATTCAACCAAACTTCAATAACCAACTTCATCAATTCTATCGTTTTTTACAGCCGCCGCCGTTTAATTCGGACACCAACATACAAGACATTACTCGACCGGACTTTTATCCCATTCAGAGGTCGGACTGGAACGCCGATATACATTTAATAAGCACATATGTATTTTTAAGTACTGATGAAATGAGGATTTTTGCAGCAAAACCTCAAACTTATCTAGTTAAACAAGTGTATCAGACATTAACTCATAACGTTGTAAATAGTCAAAAGGTTAAGCTACAATCAAACGGGTGTGTTGCCAATATGATGTGGGTTTTTCGAAGGTCAGACGTCAATTTAAGAAACGAGTGGTCGAATTACACAAATTGGCCATATAGTTTTCTTCCATACAATGTAGTTGACCCACTCGACTACGTTTCTGTTCTAAGCATAGACAACACGTTTCCACAAAATGCTTTACCAGATGAGGATAATCAACCTGATGCCGGCGCCGAACAACTTGGTCTTTCTATAGATATTTCGGATAATGAAATAAATGATTCTTTTACACCAGCATATAATCCACCGCAAGATTGCAGCGGAGATATGAATATTGATTATAAAACAAATCATAAAATGACGGGAAATTATAGTGAAGGAAATCAACGGGAAATTATGAATACGTGGGGCTTGCTAGTAGATGGAAAATATAGAGAAAATACATTTGATGCTGGGGTGTTCAATTATGTTGAGAAATATGTAAGAACCGCGGGCGATTCAATCGACGGAATATATTGCTATAATTTCGGGTTGGGGACAAAAGCATCTTGTTTTCAACCAAGCGGAGCGATGAATTTTAGTAAATTTAGAAATATTGAGGTAGAGTTTACAACATATACGCCCCCGGCCGACCCAAACGCAGAAACACTAAATGTATGCGACGAGGATGAGAACTTCATCGGGGTTAATAAGGCTCATTGGGAAATGTATCTATACACATACGATATAACCATAGTAGAAGAGAGATATAATATATTGACAATAAGCAACGGAAATGCCGCCCTGTCATATACTCGCTAAGCATATACTCGCTAAGCATATACTCGCTAAGCATATACTCGCTAAGCATATACTCGCTAAGCATATACTCGCTAAGCATATACCGACCGAAGTATATTAGCGATGATATTATCTATAATACACTAAAGTCGTATATTTAATAAATTGTAATATATATATATATATTATGATTAACTCGGATATAAATGAACCATATGGAAATATAGAAAATATTAATGATAATAGTAAGAGTAATAGTAAGAATAATTCCGCAGAAACGGGTTCGACGAGTGACGCAGAATCAGCGAATAAATCAGAAGAATCCTCTTCTAAAAATAAAATAATAGAAGGGATGCTTCCCGGAGTCGGCCCACTAACTGGTGGCGCGATGTCTGCGTCGAAACCAGTCGCATCCTTGGGGAGGTCGACAATAGATAATAAGAGATCTGCCATTAATAATTTTGAGACAACTTTAAGAGAAAAACTTAATAATATGAGCCCTGCCCTAACTAAATTTATAACAGGAGTTGTTGCAAACGTAATTATTGTATGGATTGTTTGGAAAATAGGGTCCCACGTTATTTGGTTTAATAGTCTTCCTAGAAACGTTCTCGCGACGATGTTCCCTCCCGGATACCAATATTTACTTGATGTATTAAGAGAAAATGAAAAGGATAAAAGATGCACCGGCGATGTTGAGGAAAATGACGGAGGGAAGAGGATTAAAGCAGAATACACAGATGACCAGCGGGATTCAATGACACTTAAGAAAACGTGTTGTCCGCATCTAGAGCACCCTATACCAGAGGGGGAAGAAACGATGGTTGCGTGTTTCCCACTTGGAACGGGACAAAAAACGATTGATAGTTTAAATTCAGTAAACCCAAACTTCAAGGTATGGAATAATGACTATAGCGAATGCGTATTATATGGGGTGTGGAAGAATAAAAACGAGCAGGAGAATGATGCCGTCCGCCTTCAAAACCTTCAAATGGAGAAGAAAATAAAGATGGCGCAGAGAGGGGGAAGCGGGAGAAAGAGACAAAGGGGGGGGGAGACGGTCGCCGTTGTCGAAGCGGTGGGGAATAGGCTTCTCGATATGACGGCGGTGCTGCGAGACCTTGGAGATTTGACCAGGGCGGCCACCAAGGGTGGTGAGGGGGGGGTGATTATATATAAATTCGCACAGATGTGGGAGATACTAAGAAACGCAGAATTAAACAAGGACCCGAATCAGGCGTTTGAGATCCTAGAAATTCTAGACAAAATGCAAAAACACATCAAAGAACACATCAAAAATAACCCCAACGTTCACACCGGAGGAAGCTCCCGCTCGAGTCAGGAATCAACACTCGTCAAATCCCTCCACAAAAAAATAAACAAACTAATAGTTAATCTGGAAGCCAAAAAAAATGCGTCACAGACCGGTGGAGGAAAAAGAAGAATGTTTCGGGGGCAAAAAGGGGGGGCGGATGTTGGAGATGATCTGGTTGAACATTTCAGTAGTCAGAAAGCTGCGGGTATCGCTCCGCAAATTAGAGAGACATCTAAGGAGGCCACTATGCGTGAGAAACACACGCTCGACGCCACCAACGCCGCGACGGCGAAGCACAACAGTAAGCAAGCAGAGTACGAACAACAGTGGGATAATATGTCGATGGGGATGGGTGGAATGGACCAAATGTCGGCAGCCGCAGAACAGATGCGCCAAAGCAAGATTTTAGATATGGACTCGACGCAAAGAAATGAATATTATCAACAATTTGAAGGTGATAAACAAAAGCTACAAGACCAAGAGATAAAAACCCAGGAAAAGCTTCTCAAACTTAAAGCGGACTGGGTAGACAAAAGGATAAAGGCCAATATTAAGAGGGATGTAGATGCGGCAAAAGCTAAATTTAAAAGGGAGCAGGCGGCGGCGAAGGCGCAGTTTAGGCGCGAATACCAGGAAAAGAAGCGCGAAGAAGCGCTGGAAGAGAAAAGCATGAAGGCGAAGTCGAAGCTTCACGCGGCGGCGGCGGCTTCAAAGGCAGCCGGCGCGCTTGCTGGCTCAGGAGCGTTTGTAACGAAGTGGGCGGGAATGTTTATGAACGGCATCGTGAGTTTTATGAAATGGGTATTCGGGTGTTCTTTTGACCAAACCGGAGAAGGAATGGGGTGGTTTTTTGGATACCAAACGATGGGAGGAATACTTACACGTTTTGGATTAGGTATCAAAACAACAATTTCATATGTTGTCTATAGCTGTATGGTCGCGGGAAGCGATAATGTTATCGCATCGGCATTCATCGGAACGTGTGGGGTGAGCCTCGGAATCGCTGTTGCGAACCTGTGTTGGTTTTCATCAGTCCCATTAATGTGGGCTCTATATGAATTTAACTTGGGAAGGATAGGAATGTACTTTCTAATATTTGCAATATTGTTGGGGCCAGCTGCTATGATATTAACGTGGCCGCTAGGAGTTATATTTATCTTCTACACGGTTCTACTTGTTATTATAAAGCTTTGGATAGGGGCTTTTTCTAATCACGGAGAGAAATTCAAAAAACAATTAAGAAATTGTTCAAACATTAGAGCCAGCCTAAGAAGATTATTCCTTATACTTACATTTTTTACCGCGATGTCATCACTTAGCTCAGATGTTGTTTCGGGAATGCTTTTATGCTTTATTTGGATTGAATATAAAAATTATGTTCCCTCTGTAGCTGTAAGCCTACAAAACGCAGAGAAAGCGGTGGATAATCTAACAAAGCCAAAATAAATTGAATAATTAATTTTATTATATATTATAACTTCATTAATTTCAATTTAAATATAGTTATGCAAACTGATATAATGAACAAGCCGTTAAAGTTGAAAAAATTAAAGGGAAAATATCCATTTGTTAGTATTTGCACACCAACTTTTAATCGGAGACCATTCATCCCGGCAATGATTTCTTGTTTTAAACACCAAGATTACCCAAAAGACAGAATGGAGTGGATTATTATAGATGATGGGACAGACAAGATTGGAGATTTGGTCGCGGATATACCTCAGGTGAAATATTTCAGTTACGATAAGCAGATGGTTTTGGGTAAAAAAAGGAATATTTCTAACAAAAAGGCGAAGGGGGACGTTATAATATATATGGACGACGACGACTATCAGTCACCCCTTCGCGTATCACATTCTGTGCAGATGCTAAGGCATCACCCCAGAGCATTGTGTGCAGGGAGTAGCATACTCTATATATATTTCAAGCACATAAGTCAGATGTATCAGTTTGGCCCATACGGCCCGAATCACTCTACTGCAGGGACATTTGCATTTCGTCGCGAGCTACTGCAGATTACGTCATTTGACGACGAAGCGGCTCTTGCGGAAGAAAAACACTTCTTAAAGAATTACACTATTCCATTTGTTCAGTTAGATTCAAATAAAACGATATTGTGTATATCACACGAACATAACACATTTGATAAAAAAACGTTGTTGGATAACCCAAACCCAACCTATGCAAAACCGGTAGAGTTGGCTCCGAGTTATTTTATTGCTGATGAGAACCTTCTTAGCTTTTATATGGATTACATCGACCCGTTATTGGAGAATTATGAAGCAGGTGCACCATCAATGAAACCGGAAGTACTACGGCAGCAAAAAGCATTAACTGATAATCGTAAAAAAATGAATGAATCGAAGATTACACTAACCGATTCGTCTGGAAATAATGTTGAGTTTACATCCGGCCAAATTGCAAATATGCTTAACGTCCAGTCCAAGCGACTAATTGAGATGAATAACGTTCTAAAACAGAAAGATAATCAGATAGACTCGTTAAAAAATATGCTAAGTAGTGTGCCGAATACTACGTCGTGTGATGCTTCCGCGTGTGATACTTCCGCGTGTGATACTTCCGCGTGTGATACTCCCGCGTGTGATACTCCCGCGTGTGATACTTCCGCGTGTGATACTCCCGCTTGCGAATCAGCTCCGGAATAATAATGCAACAACTGACTTAAATAATATAAGCGGTACTATAACAGGATATGGTACTTGTTACAAAAAAATGCTACCCGTCGAATTTGCCCGGGAAGTTTATTACAAACGCACTTACTGGTCAGAAGTATAGTTTTCGTACGGGCTCAAAAGAGTCATTAAAATTATTTAAGACTATGGATACGTCGGGCTTATATAATTCGGAAGGTGTGAAAAACAACATGGCTGACCGAAAAAACGCAGTTGGAAAGGAGCCAAACCATCTTTACTATGATAATCCGAACGAGTATATGCAGCATCGTGGACTTGGTCGTGACCCGGCTGTTTCCGATAGATGGAGGGAGTATCAGAAGAGGCTAGTCGATAAGAACGGGAATGTCGACCTTTCTGTATTTAATAGCACTCGAAACATTCGACTGGAGCTTAATAAATCTACTCTTCATTAAATATTCTAATTATAATAACGTTTCAAAACGTTATTATAATGTAATTATGTGTTGCCTCGATCGAGATATCTATTGAATGATCGTATATCTATCGATATATCTATATATTCTCGCAATATCTAACTTTGTAAGTTCATAAGATTCAAAAAAATCAAATATTTCCGCATCATTGCGGGTTTGGCGTATATTTAAAAATAGGTTTAATGTGTCTTTCTTGTCCATTCCGAGTTCCTGACATATATTCTGGATAAATATTTTGTTGTTATATTCCGTGCTGTATTTTGTTAATACTTTTGTAAAACGTATATCTTCGGGAATTTTAAACTCTGGTTTATGTTCCCATTCGTGGAATTGATTATTTGACTCAAATGTTTTTATTAAAGAGCTCATTTCATTTAATTGCCAAATTTGTTTTTGAAATATTATGCGATCCATAAAATCGGAAAAACATATATTATCCAGTATTTTTAGATAAAAAGGAACAGAATGTTTCTTATCAGAATTTTCTAAAGAATCTATTATATTTTCGTGCCACATAAGTCCAACAATAGTCCTGTCTGTTTCGTTCATTGTAGTTAAATGTTCCTGGATAGTATGATTTTTTAATAATAATTTCTTTGTTATTTCTTTTGTATTTTCATTATATGATTTTGGCTTGAATATTTTTTGAATGATCTCATTTTTTAAAATACTATAGTGGTTTCTATATATTTCATATATAGATGATAACTTTCGCAAGTCACCTTTAAGAAACCCATTTATTGATATTTTTAAATTACTTTCTAGCTCCGGCATAATATTTTCAATAATCTGGGAAATTTGAGAATCTTCTGGTTTTTTAAGTTCAATTGATATACATACCTTCATTAGCTCTTTTATTTTTTTATCAACGTGGTAATTTCCTATACATATTATTGGATTATATGTAATATCTTCATTTTTTTGTTTTTTTGTTTTTTTTGGCCGTATTAGTTTAATCAGAGAGTTTATCCCGCCCTTATCGCCATTGTTCATTCCATCTATCTCGTCCATTAAAATCGCAAGGGGTTTAACCTTATTATTAAATAAGCTCATTATGTTTTTATCTGACATATTGTCTTTCGTAATAGTATCTATTATATTCTTGTTTCTTATATCCCCCGCATCGTATTTAATAACATCATACTCTAAGCTTTTTAATAAGTTTAAAATAAAAGTGGTTTTTCCAGAACCGGGTTCTCCGTATATATATATACCTCTTTTCTGAAGCAAGTCTTTCTTATTTTTACGAAATGATTCCAATATTTGGGTTATCTGCTCTACTATTTCATTTCTGTTTAATATATCGTTAAAATTTAATTTATCCATCTATATTTTTTGAGCTTACTCTTTTATGTTGTTTTTTGGGGGTGTTATATAAAACATATCGCTATGAGTAACTTGTAGTGGACACCGAACATAGGTCATCGCTATTTGTTATACCATCCCAAGTTAAATTACATCCTCTTGCCCACGACTGCTTTTGACAATTTGACGCTCCTTCGCGAAATGGAACGGTTTTGCATTTACCTACGTCATATCCTAGGTTATATGTGTTAATGCATCCAGACGGAGAAGCCTCCCAATAGTCGGGACATTGTGCGATGACTGGGGGGAAAACATCTGACGAGGCGTGTCCCGATAATGCTACACCGATGGCTATTAGGCATATAATTAAGACAACAATCGCGACAATCATAACCGTATGTTGAAAACTATTCATTATATTATAATAGTATTTTTTTTTTCTAGAGAATTAATATAATGTCAACGAACGGACGTATTAATATTGTACAGCCCGATATAGATTCACTATTAGCTATGTCGGACAAGATACATACAGATAATAAATGTTCTTCTTATAACGACGCAATGACAGGTGTTTGGTATAATACGCAATTGTCAAACCTTTTCTTTTCTAAAGAAAATATATCGGCCCTCCAACACGGAATCATACAGGGAGTGTATACGTTATCGTCGGGACAATATATTATTGGGAACCAGTCGTGCGACGAACTTAAAACTATTATGAGAAGCATATTTTTACAGAACTCGACAAATCTAAGAGAAGATATAAAGGGCCAGGTTCGTGAACTAAATAAGATTGTGCTAGATTATGCGGTTAAACAAGTTTATGGGGAGGCACAGGGATATGTCCAATATAAAAAAGACGTCAGCACACTAGTCGTGCCGTTGTCCCTGCCGATTTTTTCAAAGACAAATGACAAACAACTTATTATGAAGAATTTCTTTTAACTCGTTGAACCCGCAATTACGATGAAAGTTTTAGCTTCTTCTTCTTCTTCTTGATAACCTTATCCGACGACTTGACGATATTTTCTGCTTGGCGTGCCTCTTTATACAAAATATACTTGCTTCGCAACTCGGTCAACTCCGCCAACCACATCTGTGTTTCGGTTGTTTTATGGAGTTCTTCGAGCGCACTCTCCTTCTCCCCCTTCTCTTTCAGAAGCTTCTCTACATTCTCTTCCGTCACACTATCCATTGGCAGCTTTACTAAATACTTGTATGACGAATCCCCGTCCACAGTATCATATGATTTATCAGCCAAGATTTCCCTCACTTCGTCTGTTTTCTTTCGACGAAGGTCTAGGTCATCGTTCAGCACTTCTGTGATAAACCGCGCTTTGTTTGTTAGCGTGCATACGTCGCTTCCAAGTATCTTCAGAAGATATTCCTTCCGCGTGGTATACAATTTCATACGAACCACCATATAATGATCAATTATGTCGGTGATCTTTTCAAACTTCCGCAGTTGCTCTTTCTCGTCAAACATATGCATATTTGTCGTTGTTTTTGTGGTGTATAGCTTCAGCAACTTTTCCAATGCGTTGCAACCGTAGTCGGTCTCTTTTGCGACAAGCGCATTCATCGTTCCTGCGGCAAATGTAACCACAATATCAACTGTCTTGTCTGTGCTCATATCAAGATAATCGGTAATTGTCATTTTGCTTTTCGCCTTTGATTTTCCCTTCACGCCCTTCTTAGAATCGCACGATTTATCGATAAGATTTTCCAGATCATTCTTATAGTTATCTGTCCAGACACCAATGGGTAGTTCGGTAATCCTAACCTGTGTTGTAGATATAATATCGTATTTTCCTTTAATAAGATATTTTGTCGGCATAATCTCGCTGATCGTCCCCTTAAATCCCTCATAATATGGATGGATTTTGGGATATTCTTTTCCGGAAGATAGTCCGACAATAATGTAATCGATGATGTTTAGTGGATCGTGACACATCGTATCTGTGCTAAATCCGGTTCCAATACCCTTACTTCCATTAACCACTATCATAGGAATGATTGGCGCATAAAACATTGGTTCCACGGGAGTGCCATCATCGTCCAGATAATTCAAAACAACATCGTCTTTCGCTTGAAAGATTTCTCGCGTTAGCGGATTTAGATTTGTATAAATATACCTTTCTGACGCAGAATCAGACCCGCCCTGCAATCTTGTGCCGAATTGTCCCTTCGGCTCGAGAAGATTAATATTATTAGAACCTACGTGGTTCTGTGCCATACCCACAATTGCACCATTAAGGCTATTCTCGCCGTGATGATAGCAGCTCGTCTCTGAGACAGAACCGCTAAATTGTCCCACCTTAATCTCGTCCTTCAAATTCCTCTTAAACGCGGTAAAGAGGACTTTGCGCAAACTAGTTTTTAGACCATCCATCATATTGGGAATAGACCTCTCGCAATCATACTTCGAGAAATGAATCATTTCCTTGCCGATAAACTCGTCATAACTGATTTGTGGCTGATTTGTATCTACATACGCACTTCGGTCATAACCTTCCAGCCATTTTTTACGGTCGCCCGCCCGCTTTTTATTAAACACCATATCAATGGCATCGCATTGGACCAGCTCGTCATTCTTGAAATGAACAATCTTCTTATGAATCATATATTCTTTAAACTCCTTGCTTGTGCTCGTGCCGAGTCCTTTATAATATTTGATTTTCCAACCAGATGTAGTATTTTCTGTTTTCCACTTCTCGTATTCTCCGTCATTATAGAACAGTTTCTCGGTCTTCCCCTTTTTCGCCTTGAGAATAGGAGTATTCATAAAGCCAATAAAGTCCGGAATATTCAATAGAGTTTGCCACTCCGCATCAAATAGGTTGATTCCCAAACCTTTAATATGACTACCGTCCAAATCCTGGTCGGTCATAAATACAATTTTTCCGTATCGCAGCTTTTTAATAGCGGATTCTTGCGTGTATTTACAGTTTGACTCCAACCCGACAATTTGCTTAATCTCATTAATTTCCTTATTATCTGCGAAACATTTTGGCGCCTCGTCTCGAACATTTCGCAATTTCCCCTTCAGTGGATATACGCCGAAGTGCATTCTATCTTCTTTTGAAAGTCCCGAAACAATCCCTGCTTTTGCCGAATCTCCCTCACACAAGATCAGTGCACACTTTGAGCTATCCTTTGTTCCTGCAAATTGCGCGTCAATCAATTTAGGAATTCCGCGAACACTTTTCGTTTTAGAACCATCGGTTTTCTTGTTATTATTGTTCTCTTTTACCTCAGTCAGTGCGCACGCCGCATCCATCACGCCCATCTTTGCAATATTCTCAATAAACTTGCTGCTAACTTCGCACGTTGAGCCAAACTTGCTGACGATTGTTGTCATATAATCTTTCGTCTGACTATCAAATGTCGGGTTCTCGATATCGCACCTAACAAACAACATAAGCTGCTCCTTAATTGTGCTGGACTTCACGTCAAGTTTCCTCTTCTTCTTAATATGTGCGGTAAGCTTGCGAATAATCTGATTTAAGATATACTCCACGTGCTTTCCTCCCTTGCTCGTATAAATTCCATTTACGGTAGACACTTGCGTAAACTCCTCCTTTTTCGCAAGACAAACTGCATATTCCCATCGGTCATTTGCCTGTTCATAGAACCTCTTTGTCTCCGACTTATCACCAATATACATATCTACATATTGCTGGTAGTTCTGCACGGGAACCAACGTATTATTTAGACTTACTCGCACCTTTCTATCAGTGACCGCGGCAATATCATACACGCGCCTCTTAAACAAACTGATCATATCAGGTGTCAGATTATCCAGGCCTAGTCTTTTGTAGTCGGGCTTAAACGAAACCTCGGTAAATGGCTTGTTTTTACATTTTCGGATAACCGGTGGCTTAATTTCGTTTAGATTATCGGAAAATTCTTGCGTATATGACAACCCGCGAACGTGGTCGACTGTCTCGATTTTCCCCCACGTTGACCAAATCAATACGAGCTTGAACCCGAATCCGTTTTTCCCTCCAATAATTTTCTTTTCTTTTTTATTATAATTTGTAGAGGTGCGGAGATGTCCAAATATCAATTCTGGAATCCAAATTTGGTTTTCTGGGTGCTTAGCAACATCAATGCCGTTTCCGTCGTTTCGCATCGTGATTGTTCCGTCTTCAGAAATACTAATATTTATCTTGGAAACAGGAATAATCTTTTCTTTGCCCGATTCGATCGCGGACTCCATTCTCTTCACGTGGTCCCTGCAATTCACAATTCCTTCGTCAAACAACTTGTATAGACCGGGGATAATCTCCAATTTTTTTGCAATAATTTTATGAGTATCTGTGTCGTAAATATAAGTGTCATAATCGGAAATCTCCATCGAGCCCGTATACGTATCGGGGTTGTCTAACACGTGTTGCTTATCAGTTTTGGTCTGATAAGTTTCGGTTAGGGATTTATCGTCGATTGCACTCATTCTGTATTCATTAAATTTCTGTCTATATTATTTTCAATTTTATTATATAATGAACGCCGGTGATTATACGTTAACATTTGTCTCGCGGGAATGTCATTATAAAAACAATACACATTATCAAAACCTTCTTCCAGATTGTTTAGGAAGTTGTCCCGAGCGGGCATTGCATTCAAAGAAGATAGACCGTATTAGAGGAATTCCACATTCCGGAAATATGGTAAGTGCGGGAAATTTGCACACTAAACACTTTACAATGTCTCACGGGTCTAATCATCGAAAGGGTTCTCGTAAAATAGCACCGTCTACCATTGTGATGACAGACAGTAGGCAGCATTCCGGGCACGGGAGAGGAAACAGGTTGCTTTGTAATTTTAGATAATTTCTTTAAATAAAATAATATTATACAAATATATAAAGATGATGAGAGAATTACAGAAAGAGCTTACTCGCGTGTTCCTTCCTAAGAGGAAGGGAGTTCCGGAGTGTATGAAAGTCCTAAGTTACGCTGTAGTATGTATTGTTGTATATGCAGTATATGATATATTTTTTAAGGGGCGGGGGTTTGAGGGATATTCTAATCCAAACGCACAATTTACGTTTTTCTCGATGAGCGGATGTGGTCACTGTAAGAAGCTGGCTCCGACGTGGAGCTCTTTTACTAAAAACAATAAGTCTGGGATTAAAACCAAGATGATTGATAGTGGTTCTCCTGAGTTTGCGAAGCTCGCCAAAAAGCACAATATTAGCGGATTCCCCACACTATTGTTATTGGACGGCAGCGGTGAAAAAATAGCGGCGTATGACGGAGACCGTTCGGAGAAAAGCCTTCATGAATTCTGTGATAAACATAAATAAATAATTTTCTTTTGCTAATATATAATGACTAAACGCGTTCATAAATCGTCTGATGGAAAATATCACGTTAAGGGGAAAGTCCACGAGGTTTTAGTCGGTTCTCGCGCACAGGTGTGGCACGGGACAGCACACAAGACATCGGGTGGTTTAGAAAAACACGATTTAATGATGAATAAACACGGAAGAATTGTATCTCGCACAAAACACGGAACAGCCAAGCGCGAAAAGCGCTTGGAGAAGCACGGCTTTTTCGCGAAAAAGGGTAAGTTTGGTATGGTTCGCCGCGACACCCATTCTTCACACAAATCCCGCAAGCACCGCCGTTCCCACAAGCACCGCCGTTCCCACAAGCACCGCCGTTCCCACAAGCACCGCCGTTCCCACAAGCACCGCCGTTCCCACAAGCACCGCTAAATATAACCTAAATTTTATTATTATCTAATATAATAAAATTTTAAAGAGATTTAGGGATTTAATTTTGAAACATTCCATCCGCGTCTATTGTTTCACCGAACTCTTCTAGCGTAACTCGTTCAAAATATTTTTTGCTTACTAAATAGTTTTTTGTTGGCTGGGATATATAGTATTTATATGCCGAACAAATAGAATATAATTGTTTGTTTTCAGAACAAACAAGTTTATAAACACCTAAACTGTTTATAACATCTACTCGCTTATTCCATAATGTGTTTCGTATTTTTAAAAAATATTTGTTATCCTCGATGACTATACTTGGGTAGAAATGGCGTATAAGATCCAGTAAAAAAGACTCGGATACATTCGAAACAGATTTTTTTGCCCATCTCTTAAATAAAAACAGCAGTTCGTCTATCTCAAGCTCATCCTCATTCGGGTCATCTATTATGGTTGTGTCCCAAAATTTAACGACCGATGCTACAAGCGGGAGAGATATACTCGTTATATTTGTAAAATGGTCCGACTCGGCACTATATTCTAATTTATTTTGTAGTAATTTTTTAAATGTATCGTGAAACATTATGCTCGGGAGATTCTTTTCCTTTAAGAATTTATTCCAAATAAAAATAATGTTTTTGGTTTCAATATTTGTCCCTACACACGTCTCTAAACACGAATCTATAAAATTTTGAACGATACTCTCCTGCGTATTATTTGTTAAATATAATATGTGGTCGGCCACCGTCGCCCGCTCGAGCTGTTGAAGGAATTTGTCGGCAGACACGTGTCTTGACGAATAATGTGTAGCAACAGCTATTATATCTATAATATATTTTGATATCTCCCTAGGCAAGTCGGTGTAATGTTCAATATAGTCATTATTTATATCCAGTAACCGACATCGTTCGTAGTCGTGGTCATAGTATTTATATTTTATGTTGTGTCCAACACTAGTCGAACCAAAGTGCATATTACAAGAATTTCCCAACTCCTTAATGATTTCTTTTGCCGACGGTGAGATAATGTAAATAGAATTTGTATCTTCTTTGTTTAGAATATTGTCTCCCAACAAAGTTAAGAAATATTTTGTCAGATTTCTCGATGTAAATAATTTTGGACATAGTATATTTATTACATATTGTATCGTCTTCGAATCGGGAATAGTATTCAGCGGGCTTCTCTGCTTAATAGCGCATATTATATCGTTTCTAATTCTATATTTCCACGGCGTTAATTGATTCTCCGCAGTTATCGTCGTTAAAACATTGTGCTGAATGTCATCTTCGCTATGACCAACATAGTGGAGTCCGTCATAATATAAAAACAGTTTGCTATTTGAGCAGTAATAGTAACTATTTTTGTTTAGAAATCTCTCTATGAAATCATATCTTTTCCGATTTAGTGTCTGTTTTCTCTTAACCTTCTTCATATGTTCGTTATCCTCGCTATCCAACGCCGTCTGTAGCAAGGTAGACATATATATTTCTAGTCGACCGGTTATATATTCGTTATGTTTATATTTTTCAATTAGATTATCCAGTGCGTCGTGGAGGTGCTTCATTTTGACTATACTATATTAGATAATATTATTTAAATACATATTATAATTATAAAATTGATCTTCTCTTACAATAATCTTAATATACACAAATGAGCACACCCGCGAAGACCCCTCGACCAGCACAATACGGATGGTATTCTGAGAAACAGAAGCTCGTAACTAAAAAAGAAATAGTATATTACAATGATAACGATGAACAAATTATTTGTACTATGATTTCAAACTCAAATATAGAAAGCTGTTGCAACTGGGACGACATTATATGTCTTGGAGAAGTAACGAGATATAGTCATAGTATTCCCTCTCGTGCAAGAAAGCTATTGTAATAGAATGTTTCCCGATATTATTATAATAAATTATATCAAATTACAGATATTTGTGGATATTACCTTGGTCCTGTTTTACTCTATATTGCAGGGGTATTTCTATCTGTTCTGGCAATTTATAAAATCTATAGTTGGATTGTTGTTGTAATAAAGAAATTTTTTCTTCAAAATGATATGTGGACGGTATCTCAAAATATAGATATTTTATAATTGATTTTATAGATTTGGCATTAAATCCAATGCATTCTGTATTCTGCCATTTTACTTCATGGCCTCCAGCATGTTGTAAAATAATATCATATGTATTATTGTCTATAGCGTTTAATCGAGATACTAATACCGGAAGTCTATATTTTCCCGTCAATTTTATAATATAGTCATATTCGTTAAATAAATTACCCCAATGTAATATACCTTTCCATAATGCAAATAATTCATATTGTCCTATATTATGCGGTTCATTAAAATACTTAGATTGGTCGAAGCTAAATACACTTACGCGATCATTAGTTATATGTGGAAACCCTGTCCCATAAGAGTCTATTACAAATATTTTAAAATTACTATTGTTTAACCACCAATTTATTACATCTGTATACATAGGCGTTCTAATATTCTCATTATAGGTTGTTAATAAAAGAGCGAATCTGGGTTTAGTGTTAAAGCTCTCTACTCCACATCGGTTTGTAATTATAATATAGAATACTATTAAAATTAAAACACCAAATAATATTGATTTCCAATATAACATTATATAATATCTAGAAATATATTTATAAAAAGGAATATATTACAGAAATAAAAAAACATCTGTATCCCGATATTATCATTTAAATGCTTATTTTAATAAGCATTTAAATAATACAGCTTAACGTAAGTAGGAAATGATCGAAGTATATACAGAATTATCGGAAGATACCTTGAAAGAATTATTAGTAACTTCTCCGTCGGAGGTCATCGTGTTAAAATTTACCGCGACGTGGTGTAAACCGTGTCAACGGATAGCTCAATTGGTATGTAATCATTTTCGAGATATGCCAGACAATGTAACTGCTTTTGAACTAGATATTGATGACGAGTGTAATAAACCTCTGTATTCTTTTCTTAAAAAAAAACGGATGGTTGTAGGTGTCCCAGCAATCTTGGTATTTTACGGAAATATTAAGAGGGACCACTGGTTTATTCCCGACATAATCGTAAATAATTCAAACGTGAATGATATTAACCGATTATTCTCGTGTGTAAAGGAAGCGGCTAATAAAATAAATGTATAATTAAATGGACATCGATTTAAATTTGGAAAATTATGATTTAGATGATATTCTCGCATTATTTAAAATTAAATACAGTTTCGATAAAGCAGATTTGAAGAAGGCCAAGCGAATGGTATTGCAAACTCATCCGGATAAGTCTAAATTGCCAAAGGAGTATTTTTTGTTTTTCTCGTCCGCTTATAAAGTTTTATATAGTATTCATCGGTTTAGAACAAGATGCGATGCGCAGGAAACCACCGATTATGTAATTGAACAAGATAAAGAGAAAGAATTACTTCTTAAAGATTTATCAAAAAAGAAAAACTTCAACAAAATATTTAACGAGATGTTTGAGAAGCACTTCGTTCCGTCGGATGGTGTGGATGGAGGTTACGGGGATTGGTTAAAATCAAAAGAAGATATTGATACTAGAGAGACTACAAGGCAAAATATGAATAGTACATTCGAACAAAAGAAAAGGGAAACAAAGGAGTTAATTGTTCATCGAGGAATTGAAGAATTGGGTGGCGGCGGACACCACGACTTATTAGACGAAGGTCCAGAGAGTTATGGCTCGGCTATATTTAGCTCATTTCAATATGAAGATCTTAGAAAGGCTCACCGTGAGTCGGTTGTTCCCGTTACGAATGAAGATTTCGAAAATACAAAGAAATACAATAGTGTTGTTGAGTTGCAGAAAAGCAGAACAACCCAAGATTTTAAACCGAAGACATATTCGCAATCTCAGGGTTTGCTCTATGCCGAGAGGAATAAAAAAGATATTCAAGATGTTCGGAGAGCTTATAAATTGGCAAAACAAGACGAGAGAATTAAAAAGACAAATGACGGTTGGATGTCTTCCTTTAAAATGTTAACCGAATCATAGGGTGATTTAGGATATAATATTATCATTATAATATATAATGATAAGCACTAAATATGTTTTTCTTCTCGTAATGCTTGTTTTAGTGGGGAGTATGCACGACAAAATACTTGGATACGAAAGCATAACAACCGACGAGAAGCACTATGCGCTTGTTAAGAAATATTTATTAAACGATTCTTCCTTAGCAAGAAGCAATCTCCCAATATTATGGATTCACGTAGAAGGCGAGATAAATGCCAGATGGTGGGAAAGTTTCTATTCTCGAAATACAAAACGTTTAAATCAACCGTATCAACATCTAACAATAAAAAGAATAGTAGATAAATGCGGGGGTAGTTTTAACGTATGTTTAATTGACGATAACACATTTTCCAAGATTATCCCCGGATGGACAACCGATATGTCTAAATTGGCCAGCCCCATAAAAGAGAAAATACGAGAGATGGCGATAGCGAGAATATTACATAGCTACGGAGGCGTTTTAATGCCGAGCACATTTATATGTTTTGAGGATTTCTACGACGCATATATAGAAGGGACGGCGGGACACAAAATGTTTGTAGGCGAGTTCGTGAACAGAAGTATATCATCCACCAATTATGAGGTATATCCCAACACCCGATTAATGGGTTGTGTAAAAAACTGCTCACAAATGGAGAAATACATTAATTATTTGGAGCGCAATATCTCGTCAGATTATACAAACGAAAGTGTGTTTATTGGGGATTACGCGAACTGGTGTAAAAATGAAGTAGAGAACAATAATATAAGGTTGATAAGGGCGGAAATGCTTGGGGCACTGGATACATCAAATAAATTAATTACGATTGATAGATTATTAAAAAATACATATATCGACATCTCTCCAGATGCGATTGGACTATACATCCCAGAGAGAGTGATTTTGTCCAGAACAGCATATAACTGGTTCGCTAGAATGAACGCGGAGCAAGTGCTTGGGTCAGATACCTTTGTCGGGAAGTTGCTTTTGACAAACTGTGGATGTGGCTTATAATTTACTAAAATAATACATCGATGTATTATTTTACTATTTATAGATATAGTATATAATATCATATGTTGATTGTCTGTAGTTGACCTTTGACGTATAGGTTATTAGATTGGCCTTGCATATTTGGCGAATGACGGTTGTTAGATTATTATACCCCATTTTATTTAAGACATAGTGTTGCTTTGCTTTATGGTAATGAGGCATTATCTCGTCGCAAAAATCCTTTATTTTGTCGTGGTATTTTGCTCTGTTATAGCTTATATTTGAAAAAATATAATACCCCCCCTTATCATCCGCAAATTCTTCTAGAAATGAAAATAAAACAGACGAGGGAATATCTGTTTTAAACAACTGTGTTTTCATATATATATATATATTTAAGAAAAAATATCGATTATTTTGTTTGTAAAAAGAGCAAGTTCTATTTCATCTTCGTGGATATTATGGAATATTGTAATATATTTGCTAATATGGTGTATTATGCGATATTTGTGAGTTTCTGATAATAAATCGGTTATTTTTATAAACGAAAAATAGTTATCTAGAATATCCATTACAGAATATCCCTTATCAAATAATCCATAAAATAAACTTATTGCGCCCGTAAGGTTTTGTTGTTTGCACATATTTGTATATTCGGTAAATTCCAATAATGTTATATTCGTGCATACCTCCGACGCCATATGCAGCGTTATCTCACAGCACATAAGCTTCAGCTTTTCTAAATAATTAATTAAAATCCTCGCGGAGTTATTGGATATAGAGAGAATAAATTCTTCGGCATCCGGCAAAATAGATATTTCTTCATTTTCACAAATTTTTTTCAGGATTTTTAGAAGATTTTGATGAGTAAACGCCTTTATATTTATTATGGACACTCTTGACTGTATGCTATCTATAACCCTCTGCGTATTCGTGCACGAAGCTATAAAATGAACGTTGTGGCTATATTTATCAATACAATTGCGAAACACTTGCTGACTTTGCTCGTTGACAATATCGATGTCATCTAATATAATAATTTTTTTTTTACCCGGTATAGAAGTGGGAGTCTGGCAAAACGTTTTAACCTCATTTCTATAATAGGTAATACCTTGTTCCTTAAGATTATTGATTGATAATATATTATCTTTACGCTCTCTCCTTCCATAGTATTCTCTTATAATAGAATGGATTAAGGACGTTTTCCCAGAACCAATGTCTCCGGTAAATAATATATTGAGGGAATCCATACTTATAAGTGCTCTAATAAGTAAAATAATATCGGTATCCATTTCGAAATCATCAAGATGTAATGGTTGATATTTATATATAAATGGTTGGTTCATTAGATAATATATATTCGTTTATAAGTATTTAAGTTTTTATGATTAATCTATATTATTAAATGGAAAAGAATTTTTATAAAATTCTTGGGGTGAGTAAAGACGCTTCTGATAAAGATATAAAACAGGTATATCGAAAACTCATCTTTAAATATCACCCGGATACAAATGGAGGAGACAAACAAAGCGAAGAGATGAGCAAGAAAATAAATGAGGCTTATGATACTCTGGGCGATACGCAAAAGAGACGACAATATGATATGCAGTCGTTGCCCTCTATATTTGGAGATGCTTGTCCCGGTATGCAGGGTATGCAGGGTATGCAGGGGGGGATACCAAGCGAGCTATTTAACCTATTCGCAGGAGGATTATTTGACGGGCCGCCACCACAAGTATTTCATATGGGTGGGAGAGGCCCGGTGAGAGTTCATCAGATGCCGTCTAGGCCCCCGCCAATAGAGAAGGAGATTGAGATAACTTTAGAAGAAGCATATACTGGTAAAACAAAACAAATGTCGATTACTAGAACTATTTTAACCGGTTCGTCGAGAAATTTAGAAAAAGAAACTATTTATATCACAATCCCAAAAGGTATAGATACTAACGAAATAATCACAATTAAAGGTAAGGGAAATATTCTAAATAATGATGTTAAGGGAGACATTAAGGTAATCATTAAGGTAAAAAACTTCTCAAAGTTCTCGCGACACGGGATTGATTTAATATATGACAAGGAGATAACACTAAAAGAGGCACTGTGTGGGTTCTCGTTTGATATGGGTTATATCGACGGGAGATCATTTAATATTAATAATGAACCAGGGAATATTATTTCTGCAGGATATGAAAAGGTCGTCCCCGGTATGGGAATGAATAGGGAGCACAATACAGGAGACCTTATCATAAAGTTTAATATTGTTTTCCCCAAAACTCTAGATGAAAAACAGATAGATTCCATTAGAAAAATACTATAAGACATAGTTTACTCATCAAAACATATAAACATAATTTATATTATTTACAATATGGCGGCTGAAAGAAGGTTAAGATCAGAATTAAAAAATATGACAGATAGCCCTATCGATAATGTCTACGCACGCCCCATAGATGATAATATATATAAATGGAGAGCGACAATTATTGGGGCGAAAAATAGCCCTTATCAAGGTGGGAATTTCTTCCTAGATATAGAATTTCCTACTAATTATCCGTTCAAGCCCCCAAAAGTTGTTTTTATTACTAAAATATACCACTGTAATGTAAACACGAGTGGAGGAATATGCCTAGATATTTTGAAAGATCAATGGAGTCCGGCGTTAACTATTTCTAAAGTATTGCTCAGCATATGTTCCCTAATGGACGACCCGAACCCCGATGACCCGCTTATGATTGATATTGCGGAATTATATCGAACGGACAGGGCTCAGCACGATGAACAGGCGACGATATATACAATAAAATATGCGATGGAAATAACGGATTGATGCTAAATATTTCATAATATTTCATAATATTATGAAAGAAATCCATTATATGATTAAGAAATCCATTATATGATTAAGAAATCCATTATATGATTAAGAAATCCATTATATGATTAAGAAATCCATTATATGATTAAGAAATCCATTATATGATTAAGAAATCCATTATATGATTAAGAAATCCGTTTTGTTTGGATGCACGCAGAAACAATATAAAGTGAATTCTCAGTAATAATAATATAATTTTCATCTACCTTATAAATCTTTGAAATAGGCGAAGTGTATTCATCTTCACTTTTGACCAATAGTTTCTCGCCTCCTTCGCGAACCCCAATTAATACCTTATTCTCTAAAGAACTTGTCCAATAATCTAACATAATCGGCTTATCGTCAACAATTGCTAGTTTGCACGCATTTTGCAAACTCGCAGCACTAGGCGACGCATATTGTGTTTCGGTTTCCATTATAGTATAAACCGATATTAACACTTTATATACTTATACGCATTAAATGAAATATAAATATAATATATAATAATATGTCGAACTTTTCGCTACACAACATTGAAAACTATAAATCCGAGTATTCCCACACATCCGCAGAAATTTTCTCAAAATATGTGGGAATTATTAACGAGTTTTTTTCACATTGTTTAGATACTGTATATCTTAGAAATCTTAATTATTATAAATATATCCTATTTAAAGGAGTCGAGACACTAACTCACGTATTTAAGGTGTTGTTATTATATACTAAAAATCTGAATTTGACATATATTCATAGTCAAAAATCCTTATATTATTATGTTGAGTTTATCTGCCAAATTGGCGACGACAATCATAGCTTCCTACAGCTTAATACGAAAGACGCGTCGTTATTTGTATACAAGAAAACTATTTTCGATATTAATAACGAATATAGAAAGGAGTTTGCGTCTGTTCAGGATTCTTGCGATATAACAACAAATACTGAGTTGTCAATTCGCTTATATTTTAATGTCATATCCTCTCTATTGCGTGATTATGAATTTACGCAATCAACTAAGTTGAATTTTATTGGTTATATAAATAAAAACGGAAGCAAACTTGTTCAAAATATTCTTAATCTAACCCTTAATAGAACCGAATGCGACTATTCGGCAAGATTAAAACAAGCGGATTGTTTTTCAGAGTTATTAACTCTTGATAAAATTAATAATATTCCATATTTGACGCAGTTTATTAAACAAATCCAAAAGAAAAATGTGTCGATAGAAACCATAAAAAAAAAATATATATCTGATAAAAATACGCACAACTTTGCAAATATGACACGTGTTAAATATATAAATTGGTTAATTATAAATTAAAGCATATCGTTTTCTTGTTTATTTTTCTCTTAGATGGCGGCGTATTAGTAGAATACACGTTTACCCCGCAAAATATATTTTTATATTCATCTGCGAGAAGCTTGCATAGGAAGTTATAAATTATATGAAGTACAACCTCGGTGCACTTCCCTACAATCAACGCACTACCCGTTCTAAATATCATAAACGATACCTTTATAATCGCGTCGTTCATTTCCTTCGGCTGTTGTCCAGTTTGAACTTTTAACGATGGGTCATAATAGAATTCGCTTTGAATTCCCGGATATGAACATGAATCATATGAACAATTAATTCTGTATTTCGTTTTCAAAATTTCGTATAATCCCTCCCGACTTAGATAGAACCCACATCTAAAGTTTGAGTTAATAAGAACAGTATCGCATTTATCCTTAATGTAACCAATATTTTTTTTATAAACTACGCTATCTCCCATAATTTTAATTAGAAGATGTAACACCTTCCCCATCATACTATCCTGTTGCATTCCCGGTATTTCCAACTTTCCTGTATTGAACACCTTTATGTGAATTTCTTTATATGTGCCATTATGCAAAATACGCAACATTAATACGAAGCAATTATAAAATGCTCCCTTTCGTTTCCCCCTATAGCTAATAATATCCTTTTTGCATAAACCTATACTAATCTTACGAACATCCTTGAATTTAATCCTACCCTCCGGGTTTATAATTTGCGTAATTATGTATTCATCCACATAAGAATCTTTAGGAACCTGTGCTGATATACTATCAAGTTCCTCTTGGCTGGTTGAGTTAAATTTCATCTGCTTCTTTACAATTCCTTCGCACGGAAGATGATATGGGATAATTGGAAGATTCCAGTATGTATCTGCGAGATTAATTGGTTGATTTAAATAAGCTATTTTAGTTTTTGTTGAAATATAAATGTCGCTACACTGTGGGGCTTCTTCATCGGGGTTAAATTTTGATGTCTTCTTTGTATTATGCGTTCCCTCGCAAAAGTCACCCCACGCACTTTCTAAATCAAAATCTAATGACATTACTTAATTTCTAAGTTTTTCTTTAAGTATATCTCCTTCAATTATTTTCTTTATATAGATAAATTATGAACAATGAAAAAAATATGCCAAGACTACCCGTTACCAAACCAATTTCTATAAATATTCGCAGTCCCGATAATTTATCTAATTCTTATGATTTAAAATTACATACGTTTGACCCAGACAAATCTACACCTCCTAGCGATTGGGACGCGCGCCTTTTTTTTAGGGTTTATGGAGAGTCTATTAATACGCGCCGCAAAAAAATCGCGAAATAATTTTTATAATATTTTATATTTGTGTCTTGAATATGCATTAGAACCTCGCAGAAATTTAAAAACTTCGGTGTCACATAGCCTTTTTTATTACGAATAATAAAATTTAAGAATTCCTTTACAATATTCTTTGGCTCTATATTAAAAGTATTTCCTATTACGTCCAATTTTTCGTTTACTGTTTGTAGTGTGTTATCATCTTTGCTGTTAATTACCGTTTGCAACAGCTCTTCCCACGTGGTCTCAGTAATAACAATGTGCCCCTTGTTTTTATTAGATTGAATATAATTAATCATACTTCGTATATCCGATTTATATAAACCCTGTATAGATTTCAGCGTTTCCAACGGAACATTTACGTTTTCCTTAGATATGATTTTTGATAAAAATTTTATTATGTTTTTTTGAGGGAGTTGATTAAATCGTAGGCGTATAAATTCGTTTTGTAATGGCTCGTCTATTCTGCTTATATAATTACATATTAGGCAAAAACGAACGTTTTTATTAAACCCGTGTAGAAGATATTTTAATGCGTGTTGTGCATTTGTAGTCATCGAGTCAACCTCGTCTAATATAATAAACTTTGTCCCCTTATTAAATAATGCTTTTGAATTAACAAATTGGCTTATGTGGTTTCTTATTATATCTATTCCTCGATCATCTGACGCGTTCAGATGTATCGTTAATTCTTTATTCGATTGATTATTCTTTTTTTGATACGCAGCAATTAAATTAATTACCGTGGTCGTCTTACCCGTGCCGGGTGGGCCATAAAATAATAAGTTTGGAAAAGAATTCGTCTTGAGAATATTTTCCATAATTCGTTTGTTCTGCTTCCCGAGAACAATCTCTTCAAAGCTCGTGGGTCGATACTTTTCTACCCACGGTATATATTGTTTACTATCCATTTGATACTAATAATATATTGTATTTAAATATAATAATAAATTGAAACTATTTATAGTTTATTATAACAATACATCTAATTATGGAAGATGGACTTACCGGTTTCTTAAGCATTATGGTCGGCCCGATGTGGTCTGGGAAAACATCCAAATTAGTCGATAAGTATAAACAATGTAAACTATGCGGAATCCCCACACTACCTATTAATTATTCATTGGATACACGATACGGAGATGAGGTTATATCCACACACGATGAACTCAAAATTCCGTGCATTATGGCGAAGTATCTTTCGGATATTTCGAATATTTGCGCCGGCGAAACAACTCAGACATTTAATGATGCACAAGTAATATTAATTAACGAAGCACAATTCTTCGAAGATATTAAGGATTGGGTTATTTGTGCTATCGAAGAGCACCACAAACGCGTATATATCTGCGGATTAGACGGTGACCATAGACGGTCTAAATTCGGAGACGTGTTGGAACTTATTCCATTCTGCGACGAAGTCATTAAACTGCATTCCATATGTATGGCTTGCAAGAAGTGTCCGGCAATATTTACAAAGCGTGTAGTAGATAATGAAAAAAATATGCCGTTGGCCGGCGACATATCCCAAGAACAGATAGTAATCGGCACCGATATTTATAAACCACTCTGTCGAAAATGTTATACGAATTGAGTTATAACATTTAATTAAAAGCATTTAAATTAGTATTTTTAATTAAAGAATATATGAGTAATCAAGAAATTTCCGTTGAAAAATCCGTTGGAAATGTCGTTGAAAAATCCGTTGAAAAATCCGTTGGAAATGCCGTTGGAAATGTCGTTATAAAAGATATTCCTGTTCGGAAAAAACGGGGGAGACCTAAGGTTAATCGTGCAGAATGCCCTCAGGAAAAATCTACTGAAATAAAAATACCAAAAAAACGCGGGAGAAAGCCAAAGGGAGGAAAAATAATTTATACCACTCTAATAGATAATAATAATTTTCAGCCGGAGTTTAATGTAATATTACACCTAAAGTGCAATTCTAAAGACCTGGAGTATAAAAATAAAGTAATATCAAATGTTAGCTCTTACAATTCTGACGAATATAAAGAAATATATTTAAATGAGGCGGATGAACTTGAAAAAAATAAACATTGCGAGCCCGACACCAACCAACCCGATATGGTTAGTATTTGGAGTAAAATAAAAGAATTGTCGATCAATTTGCACCAGAATAATATTTCAAACAAAAAATCGGCGTGCTTTTGGTGTACTTGCGACTTCGACACACCACCCATTTACATCCCTAAATATAGCCTTCAAGACAAATATCACTGCTACGGGTGTTTTTGTAGCCCCGAATGCGCAACATCTCATTTATTTAATGAACCTATAGATTCGTCGATACGTTTCAGTCGCTATCATTTATTAAACTATTTATATGGTAAAATTTATAATTACGAAACAAATTTTAAGCCCGCACCAAACCCTCACTATACCCTAGAAAAATACTATGGAAACCTATCCATAGACGAATATCGTAAATTATCCAATAGAAAAAACCTTTTGTTTATTGTAGACAAGCCCCTTACGCGAGTTCTTCCAGAATTACACGAGGACACCGATGATTTTATATTAAATCATAATAGCATCCCTGCATCGAACAAGTTTACTCTTCGTAAAAAACAAAAGCAAACTAAGGTGCAAATTTTAAATAACAACTTTAATTTAAAATAAACCGATTTACTCTTTGTCACGCCGAGTTTTTTCTGCACAATCAAGCATTGTCCGTATTTCCTTATATACTAGCTGGTTTGTAGTTAGGGTTTTTTTATCCACTTGAAAGTTCTCTTTCGATGGGTTCATATACTCCCTTATTACTATAAGTGGGTCATACTCGTTAATTTGCAATTTAGATAAAGACGTCTTCGCGTCATAATCTGTTTGTCGCATCACTATATTAACCAACTCGTCTACATCACAACTTACTTTCGAAGAATCAATACTTTCCATAATAATATTAATATTATCCAATATTTATATTATTTATTTTCTATATAGGTTATTCTAATATACCATTTGCACATACCATTTGCACATACCATTTGCACATACTATTTGCACATACTATTTGCACATACTATTTGCACATACTATCCAAATATACTATTTGTAAATGGTATTAAGCGAAGGTCTGTATAATAAATATATTATGTCTTACCATACGGAAGCAGACGACACCCTAAATTTTAAAAATATTGAAGACATAGTAATATCTAATCTTCGTAAAACACTAAAGCCCCTAATGTGTAATTTTGAAAGTAGGTCAGAGAAGTATAATGCATTAACTCGCGTCGTTCGACTGCTCCCCGAGTTCCAAGAGCTAATTCAGGAGAACGCCGACCTTAAATTAAAATTATCTGAATATAATATTTCGCACACAGATCATATCGGGCTTAAAATAACAGAAAAATCCGACGACGAGGACTCGGTGGAGTTTATCGCAGAAAAGAACGCCGATACAAAATTAATGTATGCGTTGACGACAAACGTGGAGTCGGTAATCGGCGACGACGATGACGATGACGACGACGATGACGATGACGACGACGATGACTCTGCGTCAGGTTCGATGCAAGCTGTTGTAATTAAAAAAGAGAGCTGTCGAGATTGGGAGGAGAGTGAAGCTAGTTCAGACGAGGACAGCGAAGATGTTGTGGTGGAGGGGGAAGGGGCAGCGCGGGAGGTGAAGCGCGTCCAAGACATGCTCGCATCCCGGGAGGAGGAGCGAAGTAAGGTCCGGGAAGAGGACCCCGACCAAGAGGACCCCGACCAAGAGGATCCCGGCCAAGAGGATCCCGGCCAAGAGGATCCCGGCCA